>Ga0315285_10000078_pt1 | contig 93397 bp, 84 predicted proteins | sample YL17G09_36_MG_FD_203698 | JGI IMG/M metagenome (GOLD analysis project Ga0315285, IMG submission 203698) | Sediment microbial communities from Yellowstone Lake, YNP, Wyoming, USA - YL17G09_36 | ecosystem: Environmental > Aquatic > Freshwater > Lake > Sediment | place: USA: Wyoming | collected... | reverse complement strand
CTGCTAAAGCAGTTTTGAAGTCACGCTAAAGCGCGCTGTGGACAAAGGGTTAAGCCATGACCACCCCGTCTAAAGACGGGTGCAAAGGGGAGCCTGCTAAAGCAGGCTAAAACGAGGTGCGCAAGTGCGGGATATCTTAAATCAGTGCCATTCGTGACTGTCCCTCTTAACGCTGTTAACCCGTCTCCAATCCCGAGGCGGCCTCTTTTTTTGTATGCACGCGCAGGTTTACCGTGGCGCCGACTGGCGGACGGTTCCAAGGCCGACGAGCAGCAAGAGCGAAACCAGCGCGATCAGGCCATAGAAGACGGCGGCCGGCATGGGTTCGCCCAGCCACCAGGTCCGGATAGTGGCGGTTTGCGACTTGGAGGACGCGAGAATGCTCAGCTTATTGGCCCGGACAATCCTGCGGGGTCAGCATGAAGAGGATGCTCCGCACCTCATGCTGGGTCGGGTCGGTAGCCTCGATTAGGACCACGCGCCGCGCCCGCTCGAGGTGCGAGACGTCGAGGGGGACCGATTGCGTGGTATTTGCGTCAATGCGCACGTGGATTACGGGCGTTTCAGGGTGTTCACCGGCTGGAACGAACGCCACGTATCCCAAGTGAAACCAAGCTTCGGGCAGGCCGGGGTTTTCCGCGGTGATCGTAAGGCGGGAGGATGAGCCGTTGGACTGGAAGCGCCCGGCGTGCCGCCAATGCCAGCCCCAGCCATCCAGGGAGGGGTCATTGCCGCGGACAGTGCCGATCGGGGTGTCCCCGATGTGGAAGGCGGCGTTGCCGCACCACGCATTTTCAGCACGCGCGTCACTGAGAACCATGGCGTACACATCAAAGGCGCCGGGGTCCAGTTGGACATCGCGATAGATGGCAGCCCCGTCGGGGCTGTCTGGACGCATCCGTGCGCTGATGCTGAAGTCATTGCTATAACATGCCGCGGGGTCTTCGCGCGTAATCCGGGCTTGCTGGCGCCACACGTCGCAATGGTAATCCGTATGGTGGAACGCCAGGGGAGGCACCAGAACATCGGCTTGGACGATGCGGCAGTCGAGTTCGCGATCAATGCTGCTGGAGATGAGGGCCTGGAACTGGCACGGCTCTGTTTTCTCGAGACGGATTTCCCAATGCGGCTCGGCTGAGGCCGCCGTCGCCACGACCGGTTGAGGCTGCTTGAGAGTGGGGGAGACGTCGGTTTTTTGGCTGGCGGCCATATTGCTGTTGGACCGGTACACAGGCATGGCGGCCTTTCCGTCATCGGCAAGGCGATCCGCAAAGACCTGTTCGCGCTTGTTCAGATCGAGGTCATACAAGGTGAGCGTTACGCCGTCGAACCGCGTTCGTTCGAGGACGGTGTACCGTTCGTCGAGCCAAGCCCTGATCGCGTCGCCCCGTTGGGGGAAATTGAAGGTGACACCGTTGGTTTCCACAAACCACAGGCGTTTGAGCCGTGACTCCTCGTCCACCATGAGCGAGGGAAGCAGCCCGGTGTTTTTCAGCAAGGGTTCGTTCCCCTGGGAGGCCACAAACTCATCGATTTCAAGTCGTGTGACGGCCACCAGGAACTGGCGCATGCCGTCGATGTAGTGGCGAAATGGGAAGTAGGCATAATGCGTCAAATGGCCGATGCCGTCGCCGGGCCGGCGATGGTTCTTTATGTAGGCAGCGGCCTCGCGGTTCTGCACCTTGTCCCAAACGGCGAGCCGGTGCATGGTCATGGGGTGAAGCCGCTGCGCGTAGTGGTCCGAAAGGCAAGGCAAGGTGAGAATGAGGACGAGCGCGGCACATGTGAACGCCGCTTTGGGTGAGGGCAGAGACCGCAACCCGTTTGCGGCGAATATGGCCGCCATTACGCCGGATACGATGTACAGCCGGTGGGCGTACATGGAGAATTCGCGGTTGCGCCAGATGATGATGCTGGCCACGATAGGCAGCGCCAAGAGAATGCCGAACAGGAACAGCGCCCGCCACTGGCGGCGGTAGGCAAACGCCGCCGCGCCTACAAGCGCCAGTGCAGCAGCGGCAATAAACAGCGTGTGGTATACGGCGGCGTTGGGCGAATACCCCGCGAAGAAATCCTTGAAGGTGATGAGGGCCGTCTTCCATTCGGGGGGAGGGTAGAACGGGTACTTCAGGTTCATAAAGATCTTGTCGGCGACCCGCATCATGTATAAGGCAGGCAACACCAAGACCGCCACGATTGCCTGGGAAGCCGTCCATTTTAGAAAGAGAGCGCGGTCACGCAGCCGTGTTTCCAGTATAAAGTAAACCACGAAGAACGCGTTCATTGAAAAGATCAGTGACAGAGAGAAAAAGTGGTTGTAGACCAGCAAGACTTCGAGCGCGATCAATGCCAGCCATGACCGGTTGCGCCCGCGGGTGAGTGCGCCGTTCAGCGCGAGCAACGCAGCCAGCGCCAAGGGTACGGTGAGCGCGTATGACCGGAATTCCTGGGCGTAGTAGACCTGGAACGGTGAAATGGCGTAGAGGAAAGCGGCAAACACGGACAGGGTGGCGTCGCCGGTCCACACGCGGCATACGCGGGCGACAAGCCCGATGGAAAGTATCCCCAGGAGGCACGGGAAAAGCCGCAGATAGTAGTCGTATGCCTTTGAGGCGGGCTCGAGTCCTGCCGCGTGCGCGGGATACTCCCAGAACCGCGCGGCGGCCAGCATCAGGGGCGGGTCCATGTTTTGTGCAGGGTCCATGAAGGTGGCGTGGAGGTCGAAGCAGTGAGAGGACTGGAACAGGACGGCCTCGTCGTACCACAGGCTGCGTTCGCCGAGGTGGTACAAGCGCAGGCCGGCGCCGAGCACGAACACCGACGCAAGCAGGACGCGGCGCTGTCTCGCACTGAGTTCCCACCGGCCGATCAACGCTGACATGGGCGAGCTAAACCTCCGTCTTCTCGAGGACCACCCGAACGGAAATGGCCGTTAAGCGGCTCACGGGATTGAGCACGCGATCAACCAAACCCGCGACGGGATACATACAGCGCCTGAAACGGGAGCCGCGTGGCGTTGCACACCCGTTGAGTGCTGGGAAAGGGATTCAGGGCCCGGTAGAACCGCTGGAGCACAAGATCCGACTCCCAGATCCCGCCGTATTCGAGGGCCATCCGGGATTCGTCCGCCCAAACGGAGCGCCATTGCTTGCGGCGAAAAAACTTCATGGGGCCTTTTAACCGGGGCAAACACCATTACGTTGACAAAAGAAAGCCTAAGGCGGCTAAGAAGCCGCAATCAGAATCTTTGTTCGCGACCTTCAACCAACGTTTACGCGGCGCGCGCAGACGTCGCGAACAAAGATTCTAACACACGCGTTCTGGCGCCCGCAAAGCCAAGCCCCACCGGGCCCCGGGATTCCACGTATCAGCGGATCGCGAAAAAACCCACGTACATCATCACGATGCCGAGGGCCGTCATGACGGCGCCTGCGCCCAGGACGGTTTTCTCACTTCGCATGAAGCCGCGGGAGACCTTGATGAGCAGTTCGGGCAGGATTATGCAGGAAAGCCCTTTGAAGAGCGCGATCCACCCGATAACGGTGAGAATGAGGCGCAGGTTCACGCCCCACGTGCTGTAGAATGCGATCAGCAGATAGCCGACGGCGAGCGTCATGAACCCGCTGACGTAGATGACCGCGGGGCTGTCGAGCATTTGGTCGATCATGCGCTTGTAAAACTTGGGGTTGATGAGCATTCCGAGCCCGGCGGCCAAATACGCCAGGCCCAGCAGTTGAAACACCTGGGCGTCCGTCATGGCGGTTCCTCCCGAAATAGACCATCAAGACCTGCAGGGCCAACAAGCCCGACAGGCCGTATGGATTCAGGGCTTCGGCTTTACCAGGGGCGGCATTTGGGGGTTTGGAGGTTCCGGTGTGGGGGCGGCGGTGGGTGGCAGCACCTCGACCAACTCGAGTTCAACGATCAGCAGTTGGCTGGGGCCGACTTTGGGCATGGGTTGCGACCCGGAACCCAGGTTCGACGGCACGTACAGTTCCCACTTGTCGCCCTCTTTCATGAGGACCAGGGCCTCGCGCATCCCGGGCATCACGACCTTGTTGACCTGCGACTCCACAGCGCCGCCTCGCTTCTCCGAACTGTCGAAAACCGTGCCGTCAAGCAGCCTACCCGTGTATTGCACCTTCACCCGGTCGGTTGCGACGGGCGTCTTGCCGCTGCCGGACTTGATGACCTTGTACTGAAGGCCGTTTTCCAGCGTGGTGATGCCTTCTTTAGTTTTATTCTCGTCGAGAAACGCCTTTTGGGCCGCCATGTTCTCTTCCATCTGCTTGCGGCGCTCTTCCATTTGGCGTTTCTGGGCTTCCTGGTAGAGGGTGCGCGCTTGGTTGCGAATTTCTTCGTCGCTCATCAGGAGCGGTTTCGAGTCGAGCACGTCCTGGATGCCCCGGAACACCATCTCCCGGTCGATATCGGCGCTCAACCCTTTCAGGCTTTTCCCCAGTTGGACTCCCACGCTGTAGCTGGCGGACTGTTGCGGCGTGAGGCCGGCTTGTGGAGCGGATTCGGCGGCGTCCTGAGCCATGGCGCTTGTAACAAAGAGGATGCAACCGACTGTGACGGTAATTATCATTATTCGCCAATTCATCTCGGGAACTCCTTCATGCTCGATGCCCGCCGGTTTTTTGTATGTGGCAGCGCATCCGGCAACTTTATGATTGATTTTAGTATCTTCCCGGTGTAACCGCAAGTTTTTGTGTCCGTGTTACTTGAGAGAAATCAAGGGTCGCCGCGGCGCGAGGCGGGTGGTGGAAAAATGTTGACAACATAAAACCGCCATGCTAGACTTGACCATCAGAGTTTCGAGGTTGTTACACTTTTTTTGGAGGGAGGGTCACGCATTGGGAACCAACAGTCAGGGTTGGGCAAAACCGGTCGCCGTAGTGGTTATCCTGGCCTTGCTGGCAGCGAGCGCACCCGTAGCGGCGCAAGTTTATTACGATCCGTTGCTGGATGTGCCGCGTCCGACCGGGTTGGAACTGGCGCTTACAAAACTTGGCCGCGGGTTTTCGAACATTATGCTTGGCTGGGCGGAGATTCCCGTGGCGTTTGACAGGGGGGTGAAGCGCGGGCGCCCGCTGGGCTATCTTCTGGGCGTTGCGCCGGTGCTCGGCGCGGCTCGGGCTTTTATGCGCACCTCGACGGGCGTGTTTGAAGTCGTGACCTTTCCATTTGACGTCGGGGCGGTGAATTACCGGCCCGTGCTCGAACCGGAGTTCATCTTCTGAGCTCCCCCGTTCAATGGAAAAGACAAGAGGCGGCGTGGGTGGGCCGTGTCACGTTTCTGGATGGCCGCGTGGGCAGTGTGGTGCTGGTGGGCCCGCGATCCAACCCAAAAGGGGCCGTGGCCGTGCTGCCGGGGGACAACGCAGGTGCCGTAAAAACATTCCCGCTCCCCGAAGTGGTGGACTGCCTGCACCCGGCGACGCTCGTTGAAGTGCTGGCCGTGCAGGAGCGCGCGTTCGGGAACACCAGCTTGCCGCCGCTTTCTTAGCGGCGTGTGGCGTCGTCAATGGGCAAAACGTACGATATTGACAAAATACTCGATGAGGTGGTGACGCTGCCGAGCCTTCCAGGGACGGTGGCGCACATCATGCGGCTCGTCGACGACCCCAGTTCGCCCCTCTCGCTGGTGGCCAAGGCCATCTCGGCCGATCCCCCGCTCGCCATAAAAACCCTGCGGCTCGTCAACACCGCCTATTACGGCCTCCGCCAAAAAGTCACCACCATCGAGCACGCGGTCGTCCTCCTTGGAACCAAGGTCATCAGAAACCTCGCCTTCACCGCAACGGTCCTCGACATCATGAAAGACGAGATGGACAGCTTCTTCCTCCACTCGGTGGCGTGCGGCGTTGCCATGCGCACCATCGCCATGACCGGGCCCGGCGGGTTGGCCATCGAGTCACCCGAGGAAGCCTTTGTTTACGGCCTGCTGCACGACATCGGCAAGGTGCTTCTTAAAAAGTATCTGCCCACGGAGGCGGAGGAAGTGCGGCAGCTCGTGAGGTCCGACGGGCTGGCGACGCACGAGGCCGAGCGAAGGATTATCGGCGTCGACCACGCCGAAATGGGCGCCAGCATCGGCGTCAAATGGAAACTGCCCAAGATACTCGTCAGCGCGATCCGCGGCCACCACGATATCAGCCGATGCCCCTCCCCCGAGGAAGCCCGGCTCGCCGCAGCCACCGCCGTCGCCGATTTTATCTGCACCCAATGCGGAATCCAGTCCGACGGCGGCCCCGTCCGCGTCAGCCAGGACGCGTGGGACGCATCCGGCCTGTCCAATTCCCACATCCCCCGCATCATGGAAGCGTTCTTCACGGGACTCCCCACCATCGACGAACTCGTCAGCGCCTCAGAGTAGGCGCAGACGTCTCGCCCGCGCCGTCCAGCACACATAGCCAAGAGCAAAGACAGAGGCAAAGGCAATCGCCGCCTTCCCGATCGGTTGGTAGGCGCGGACGTCTCGCCCGCGCCGTCCAGCACCAAAGCTATCCTCAACGTCCCGGCTCATCAGCAACTGAAGACCAGAACGATCTCGAGCTGTACCGATCGGGCCGCTCCAGTCCGTGAGGAAAGCTCGTGTCGTTGACCGCCGCCGGCTTCCCAGCCGCGGCTTCTTAGTACACGGATCCATAAATACGGCAACGTATAATACACAAAGCAAAAAACGGGGACTGACTCGATTTTCGGCAGTTTGAAAATCGTGTCTGTCCCCGCTTTTCGATCGGCAATCGGCAATCGCCACTCCCCTCCATCCCCCTTGCTCTTCATTCTCCTCCAGACTCCGGTCTCCAGACTCCAGTCTCATTTGACTTGTTTCGGTTCCGCTTGGTATCATTTCGTTATCCCGAGTGGGGGTGTAGCTCAGCTGGGAGAGCGCTGCGTTCGCAATGCAGAGGTCAGGAGTTCGAGCCTCCTCACCTCCACCACTTAAGGTATTAGCGCCAAAGGGTTTACGAAGCGGCCCTTGGGCGTTCTTTTTTGAGGGTTTCCGTCGCAAACTTGCCGCAAACTTGCGCGGCGTCAATTCTGCCGTGTTCCCGCGCCGCCCCAAACCTCCTAGAGTGCCCCAGGACGATCCGGTGGTAGGTGGTCTACCCCTACTCCGCCCGCGTTCGTGCGCCACGTGTCAAGCAGCGCCGCCTCGTGGCATCCTTGCGGCATGGTACACCCGTCGTTGATCGCCATACTGTGCGCGGCCAAAGCTTTGTCCTTAACTTGGCAACGGGATCGCCTCGCCTGGGTGTTTGTGATCGCCGCCGCCGGTGTGCTCGTGGTGGGCTTTGTGCTATAAAACAGAAAGCCCCGGCGCCAGGGCAGTCGCCGGGTAGGTCCCCATCTTATTTTGACGCCTTATTCGGCTGCTTTGCCAGCGCGACCAGTGAAGAGGGCGTCTCACCGTATGGAGTGGCATCGACGGCAATGCTTGCTTCGACGATGATGAGTACTTCCTTGCGAGACATGCCCGCGGCCTTGGCTTCAGCTACGACTTCAAAACACCGCCCGATGATGCGTTTGCGGCAGTCCTCGCCACACCTGATTCCGATGTCCTTGTTGATAAATGCGCCCACACCGTGGCGGGTGTACAGCAAGCCCATTAGTTCCAGCTCCCGGTATGATTTCTCGACCGTGTTGGGATTCAGGCCCAATCGCTCTGAGAGTTCGCGAAGCGAGGGGAGCTGGTCGCCGGGTTTTAAACGGCCCGAGGCAATATCGAACTGTACGTGGTTTTCAATCTGGACATAAACGGCAACGCTGCTATAAATATCGATGCGCTCAAGCATTTGTCACTCCTTCTTGTTTCCAATCACCAAGCCCGTTCCAGGAACCCCCTACAAACACTCAGCGCATTGTATAAGTACCTGTGTGTGCGGTCAATACAGGTTCGATCACGGTCCCTTGATGCTGAAAAGCCTGCTCACGGCCAAAAATGACCCGCTACAATGCCCCAGGCTGATTCGGCCATACCAAAGCCCCGCCCGGCCCCGCGTTCGCACCGTGGCGCCCCCGTAGCGTTCGCCGTTCGCCCAAAGGAATACCGCGACGCCTGGACAACGGCGCTGGGGTAGCTGGCAGAATGCCCCGTTGCGGATCATAGCCGGCGGGCCTCGCCGCCCAGGTGGAGCGTAATGCTGGAGCAACGTCAATCCAGCGTCTATCCAGCTTACAGAATTCTGTGAAGGGATTCCGGCCGTACCTCCGGTCGGCCCGGCAGGGTGGGCCCTGGCGGGGGGGGAGGGGGTGCGCCCCCCTCTTCCCTACCCCATGGCATCCCCCGCGAATTTTTTTGGTGTTTTTTTCAGGCCCGTGCTATGGCTATCATAATATATCACTACTGTCCCAACGTTAATCGAATAAAATCAGTTGTTTTTGAGTATGTGGGTCGATTTCGAGGTCCTCGCTTTGCGAAAATGCTTGTAAAATGGGTGTTTTCTCGAAAAGGGTGACACTCAAGATCTGTAGAATTGTGTACAGGCTTGGCTCGATGTCGAGCCGCTTTTTGAGGATGGCCACGAGCACGTAGATGGCGATGGCGATCCAAACCTGCGTTTTGACGGCATTCTCGCTCGTGCCGTAGAAGGCCTTGATGCGCAGGTGCTGCTTGATCCATTTGAAGAAGAGTTCGACGCGCCAGCGGGCTCGATAGAGCCGTGCGATGGTTAGCGCCGACAGGGTGAAATTGTTCGTGAGGAAGACGAATCGCTTTTGTGTCTCGGGGTCGCGATACCGGACGCGGCGCAACTTGTCGGGATAGCCCTTCCGGCTGTGGATTCCGGTGAGAACTACGGTTTGGTCGCACTGCAGGCCTGTCGATTTGTCGACGGGGCGGGAGTATAGACGTTGGCATTGGAAATTGCTCTTCGCGCGGGTGACGAAGAAGGCCGAGGATTCCTGGATGCGATGCAGCCGGGCGAAGTCTACATAGCCCCGATCCATGACGTAGATGGCACCCGCTTCGAAGACGAGTTCGTCGAGGATGTTCACATCGTGCACGCTGCCGGGCGTAATAATGACTACGGTGGGGATGCTTGCACGCGCGTCCAACAGCGTGTGAAGCTTGACTGCGCCCTTGCGCTTTCGAAACGTAGCCCAGGGAAACAAGGACAGACACAGATCGATGGTGGTCGAATCCAATGAATAAACCGTGCGTTTCAGATGCAGGCCAAAATTCTCCCCGGCATAGAGCGTTCGGGCCGTGTGAATCAAGACCTGGGCGAAGTCGGCATAGATGCGCCAATCGCGCGTCTCGTTGGCGTGGGCCAGGGTATTGCGTGACACCTTGCCTCGAATGCCCATGTGGTAGAGCTTGGAACCGGATGCGCGCAGACATGCCTCGATGTCTCGCAGGCTTTCCCGATACGTCAGTTGCGCGAAGGCCATGCACAGGAACTGATCCCAACACGAAAAACTTTTCACCTTGTGGTTGCCGTCGTAGCGCTCGACGCATCGACGAAACTCGTGCTCCGGGACAAAATCCATCAGTTGCGCAAAAACCGTCTGACCCGAATACATACGTGGCCTCCTTCCGTGATTTCACGGCTAGGCCACATTGCACGGATTTCGATTTCAAGTCGATAACGGCCATTTCTCGCTGTAACTCATGTTTTATCAGTTAGTTCCGAGTCAGATATTCTCAAACGTTGGGACAGTAGTGATAATATATATAAAAATCATTAAAAGGGTTATAGAAAGTTGCGGAACAAAATCCACAAATTAGGCGGGAACGAAACCCGAGCAAAGGAACAGAATCTACAGGTTTGGATATTCTTTCCGTTGCCTATTGCTTTAGCTTAGGTTCCGCCCCCGTCGACGGTAAAGGCCAAGGAGCCAACGTCGCCATTATCCGCTCGTAGTCCTCAGAAGATATACCCCGGAGTATGTCAGCATACCTTTCCCTTTCAGGATCGGGCTTTTTGTACGGGGGTAATACGTACAAGTTATTAAACTTCTTACACGGCATAGAGTCCAATGAGGTTAGTCGGTTCAGCCGCAGGATGTAGCCCAGCGCCACTAGCCGGAGAATCTCCCTGTTGGTCATCTTCTTGCCGAGTAACTCGAGTTCTTCAAACCGCGCCCCAAACCGCATGCCCATCACATACCTAGTAGCGATGTCACCAAGCTGGACCTTTTCGTCAATAGACATATTTGGAAATATGCTCTTAGGCCACCCTGGAAGGTCCTCGACAGGGTTATCCTCAAGGGAGTACCTAAACATTCGCATAATTGCCCCAAACCTGGCCAGCCCCCTAATCTGAGTGCGTAGTAATCGTTTGCCAATTGACTTGAGTTCTGCTTTTCGTTCCTCCAACGACATTCCAAGGAGATAGCGACAGCCGAATTCGGCAAGGGAAAGTTGGGGGTCGGGCGAGGGGAACGGCAAAACAGTTAAGGCAGGCTTTAGAGTTTCTGCTGCAATCACCTCCAGTCAAAGTATAGCACGTCAACCTACAGTACACAACCACGCCCACCGGTCAGCAGGGCACTTGATACTCTTGCATTGAAAAAGCACACTTCTTGTCCTAGAATCTTCTTGTACGTCACAAGTTGGGGTGAAGTTTTGGAGGCGGCTGCGTGCATCTTAGCAGCCGCCTATCAAGGAATATATACTACTGATTTGAACGCGAAGGAGCGGTAGTATGGGGAGGTTCTTGGGGTTGCCCCGTTTTGACGGACACGTAAGGGTCGGTAGAATGTGAGAAAGGAGACCCGAACGTGTCACACAAGCGATATGACGAGGAGTTCAAGCGGAATGCGGTGGAACTGCTGTTGAGCGGCCGCCAAGAGTTGAAACCCCTGGCCCGGGACTTGGGGGTGTGCGCGCCGACGTTGCGGTATTGGCGGGAGCGATACCTGAGCAAGATGGAGGGCTCGGCCCAAGGGCCCCCGAGGGGGCCGACGTCGCGGGAGACGGCGGATGAACTCCGGCGCCTGTACCAGGAAAACGAGAAGCTCCGGCGGCAACGGGACATCCTAAAAAATGCGTTGGGCATACTCTCCGAACAGTCGCCGGGAAGTATGCCATGATCGGTATGATGGCGACTGACTATAGCGTGTATGAGCTGTGCGAGGCGTTCGGCGTGTCCCGCAGCGGATACTATGCGTGGCGCAGGGGCGGTCGCGGCAACCGGGCCCGGGCCAATGCGGACCTCGGCGAGCGGATCGCGGTCATCCACGGACAGAGCTGGGGAAGATGTGGTGGCGGTCTTTCCGGTCTGCCCTGGTTGCATAACGCTCCACAGGTATGGGATTCAACGCCTCATCAAGCAGGCTGACCGGCTTGCGCATCATTCGCGAGAGCGTTCAGCGTTATGAACTTCAGTCCAAGACGGCCAACCGCTAAGGAAGTCCTGCACCGTCTGTTCTCATGGGCCATGGACGAAGGTGGCGTTTGCATGCCGGGGAACGCAAACCCAGTCGACAAGGTGAAGCGGTACAAAGAAAGCGCGCCCCAGATCCGTTTCCTATCACTCGATCAGATCGATCAGCAACTGGAAGTGTTGAAGGACCATCCTGAGTTGTGTGCGCTGGCAGCCGTCTACATCTACGCTGGCTTGCGCCGTGAAGAAGCTCTTTGGCTCACTGCGGAGGACGTGGATCTGAATGCAGGCAAGCACGGCATCATACGGGTCCAAGCCAAGTCTGTTGCGGGGGAAACGTGGCAACCTAAGACGAAAGTAAACCGCGCGGTTCCTATCAGCAGCACGCTACGTACGTCTCTCGACCACTACGAGAGGCCAGAAGTTCCAGGTCGTTGGTACTTTCCGTCGCCTTAGGGAAAGCGTTAGGATGCGAACAATTTCTCTGAAACTCTCCGGCGCATCAACCGGGCAGCGGGTCTTTCCTGGAGTTGCCTACATTTCAGACATGCCTTCGGCTCTCTCTTGGCCATGAAAGGCGAAAGTCTGTATAAGACCTCCACACTGATGGGTAATTCGCCAGACATCTGTCGGAGGCATTATGCCGCCCTGAGTCCCGAAGCGCTGGTCCAGAGTGTCGAGTTTGACGAGAGAGTCAGATAGAACTCTCAGGCCCACCACCCAACCGATTGGCAAGCCTCCGCGCGCGGTCTCGGTCAAGCCCTGCAACGCAGACACCTTGTGGCACTCGCCCAAAGGTAGACACGGAAAAGCGTTCAATGGCTTGAAGAGGCCATCAGATCGCCGTGGATTCCAGCGAATTCCTCTGACTGCGTCGGCCTCCACATAAGTCATTGGCTACCAATAAGTACGCGTTTTCGGGAGGCGCAGGTGGCCTGAGTAAGCTGGTGATCGAATTGGTCAGCCATGTGCGTTTCCTGTTTCAGGACCCTTGGTGGGTACTTTATCTGGCGCCTTATGGTTCGATGGCTGCTTCCGCAACATCACGAGCTCTTCGTCCAGTCCATGTCGAATAATGTCAAGTCTGGATGACGCAGACACAAGGTTTGTGGCGTGTATCGGCTTGATCCGGAACGGGAAGAAGTTGGGGCTATCAATCAGAACTTTCAGCGGGACCGATGCGTTGGCGCGGGCATGGAGGGACGCTTCGGCCAACCAGGCTATCAGCCGGGAATTATTAATGGCCAACGTCTTCCCAGCGGCATAAATCCCCTTTGTACCGGTCTCTTGGAGAACGCCCCAGTCCAGGTACGAACGCAGCACGCGGCGGGCTGCTCGGGAAACGGTCTCCCGCTCGCCATATTGCTCGCGGACCCGCCGCTGGACATGAGCCGCGGCAGCAGAACCCTGAAGTCTTAAGAGCCGACCCACTTGCATCGCCACGCCCGCCCAAAATGGATAGACGGCCATCACCATGCCCCAATGGATGGCTAGATGATCTGGTCGAGGAACACAATTGAGCAGTTCCAAGCCCTCGACACGCAGCAACTCGAGTTCGCTCGGAACCGTCAGCCACATCTTCAGGAGAATCGTGATGATCTTCTCGCGATTGCCGCGCTCGGCCTCGCCACCTATGGACACCTTGTCCTTCAGAAGCTCCTGCAAGGCATCGTTGATCGTAACCTTGTCGTTCCCCGCACGGACCAGGTCGGCTGTTTGCTCAAGCCATTCCAGACGCACGCGCTGACTGAATCCGATCTGCTCTGTCCGTCTGGTCATTCGGCCATCCTCTCGATTTGAACCACAGGGACGATGAGTTCCTCGACTGAAATGCCGCCATGGCTTACGGTGTGTTGCTTTTCTTGGATAAACGCCTGCCGAGCAGCAGCCAGGAGAGCGAGGTAGTCCTCCGGGAGACCAACGGTACCCCATTCCAGCGCGGCAGGAAAGCGTTCTTTCACCTTACTGCGAAGGGCCGCGTCGGGATAGATGCGGACCCGTTCACCTCGCAGGTCTGCCACAGCCCCTTCGGCCGGACGACCGCAACCTTCCGCATCGACGTTGCCATGATCAGAAGTCAGATAAACACGGAAGCCCCGATCCAGAAGCAGATCGAGGAGTGTGTTCAGGTACGGCTGTTTGGCCCACTGGCCCACCTGATTGTGCATCCCGGCGATGCCCATCTCCATCCCGTGCATGATCTTGTCCACCTTGTCCACGACCAGCCCAGCGACCCTTGCCTTGGGATGAGAGAGCGCTTCGGAAATGCTCTCCAAACTGCCGTCGCCCAGCCCCTTGACGTATATGACCTCGTTTGGCGTGAAGCCCTGATTCGCCCAGAATTGCGCCCATAGTACGGGTTCCTTGTCCGTGGTCTGGATACTGTTCGGGAAGAAGATCGGGGCCTTGCCCGCAAAGGCCGCTTGGCGCGAAACGGAGGTGAGAGAAGGAATCCAGGCAAAGACCGCCTGCTCCCGGAATCGGAAACTGGGTTGCCTTGAGGCGAGTGCGCTACGGACCACCAGCCACTGGTCCATAGCAAGGCCATCGACCACGATCAGTGCAATCTTCGTGTTACGGTCCTCGCCCATTTGACGGGCAAGAAACCGCGGGAGGTGACAATGTCGCTTTTCCCCTGGAAATCGCAGGTGTCGAAAAGTCGCTCATTAGAGAGAAGATAGAGGCACTCGTGCACTTGGTGGGCCTGGTAGGCTTTCAAGACTACTACCCACATCAGATCTCGGGAGGCATGGCGCAGCGAGTGGCCATTGCACGTGCCTTGGCTACCGATGCGAGATGCTTGCTCATGGATGAGCCCTTTGCCAGCGTGGACTATCAGACAAAGCAGACCCTGTTCCGAGAGCTGCAGCATCTCCGCCGGGAACGTGGGCTGACGATCCTGTATGTCACGCATGACTTGCGCGATGCGATCCAGTTCTCGGACGTCATCTTCGTGTTGAGCGCCAGACCTGGCAGAGTACTGGAAACTATTCGCCCTACGCAGCGGGATCTGGGCAACTCCCCTCTTGAAGAACGCCTTTGGACTTTGCTGCGCGAGTGAAAAGGACCCTGGCAGACCGCAGTCGGCAAGTTAGCGGGGGGCGGATTCGAACCGCCGACCTTTGACAACCTTTGGGTTCCCGCCCCAACGAGGTCCAATACCTTTTGTTGAAATTGCGCGGTATTTCGAAGGCACGGTTTCTAGGAAAACCTGCTCGATTAAGCGTAGGCATAGACACTCCGGCCGGCGCCGTAGTACGAATCGTAAACGTGCTGGTAGACAGCCTCGCACTTGTGGGTGTAGATCTCACGGGTGTAGCGGTCAGGCAGGCTGGAGTCCAGGAACACTTCTATGTGGTGGCGAACGGCGGCGCGGGCAGCCTGGCGCTTCCGCCAATCAAGTACCAGTTTTTCTGCCTTCAGCGTAGCCAGTAGATCGCGGGCAGCTTTCTTAACCACCTGCCGGTCCTTTTCGGTCAACTCCATTTCGGGCTTGGTCAGGATATCGAACAGTGCCAACTCCTCCTCTGTCAGGCGCTCCGATACATGCCGCTTTGCCTCGGCGTCCAAGCCCTTGGCAAAATCGACCAGCTGCCGCCATAACTCCTCGATGTTGGCGCTGCCTGCATTGTACTCCGCAATCAACTGCTGGAATCGCTCCAGGAAATCCACGCGGCTGCGATTCTCCTCCACGAGCACGCGCAACTTCTCCTCGACCATGACCTTCAGCCGTTCAAACTCAGTGCGTTTCCGGCCCAACCTGAACTTCTCTGCCAACGCATCGAAGTCAATCTCACTGAGGTCGATCAGCTTTTCTTCGGGCAACCCTGCAATGACATATCCCTCGGTCGCGATGGATTGATCGAGGATCTGTTCCACTGCGACCATCACTTCGGAAATATCGATTGCTGGCATCAGCGAGAGGATCTTCTGCGCGATGACGGTGATGGGCGTCACGTCCAGGGCCAGTCTCCCGGCTTCGGGGTCCGGCAGGATGGCCTTAAACAACCGACCCACCAAGTTCGCCCGGTTAATGTATCCCTTCTTGACCTCGTCGCTAACCAACAGCTTCTCTGCTGCGTCGTCAATCCGCTTGGCTCGCTCAAACCCCTCCGCCGCCTTGATGGATTCGATCTCGACTTCATGCTGCCGCGCGAACGTAACCGTCTCCAGAATTGCCCGCCGCAGTTGAGCCACAAGCTCCGACTTCGGCTTAACCGGTCCTGTGCCGCCACCTCCGGGGCCTCCTGGCGCAAATCCCGGCCCGTAGATGGCCAGCGCCTTCTGGAGGTTCCGGAAAACGCCTACATAGTCAACGATCAGCCCATTCACCTTGTCCCGAAACACCCGATTCGCCCGCGCAATCGTTTGCATCAAAGTATGGTTTCGCATGGGCTTGTCCAGGTAAATGGTCGAGCACGACGGCACATCGAAGCCCGTCATCCACATCGCGCACACGAACACGATCCGGAACGGGTCGTCGGGATCTTTGAACTTTGTGTCGAGATCCTCTTTCAGCATCCGCTTGCGGTGGGGCTTGATATTAAGTCCCTTCTTCTTCATGTCATCGATCTCGTTTTGCCCCTGCGACACGACCACGGCCATATCCGTCGTTCGCATGTATTCAATATCGGCCTCGATCCGTTCCCGTTCCTGCGGCCCGGCCTTGCGGAGCCGCCCCTGCAATTCCTTCCTAAACAATGCCCAGTACTTCCGCACCTTGTCATACATCCGCACCGCGGTGGCCTTGTCGATGCTGACCACCATCGCCTTGCCCCGGAAGCCACGCCCCATGAAGTGAGCCACGAGGTCCCGCGCCACTGCCTCCAACCGGTCGTCTCGTGTAATCAGGTGGTACTGCCGGGCGAACTCCCGCTCCAGCTTCTCCTGCTGGTCCTCGTCTAACTCCGCCGCCTCGATTACGGAGTAAATATCCTCGTTCAGGTTCTCGTTGGTGAGTTGAAGCTCCGGGATCCGGTTCTCGTAATACAACGGCACCGTAGCCCGGTCCTGAATGGATTGCCCGAAATCGTAGACCGAGACATAGTCCCCGAACACCTCGCGCGTCCGTTCTTCTCCCACGATCAGCGGTGTGCCGGTGAAGGCAAGGAACGCCGCCCGCGGCAGCGCCGTCCGCATGTTCATGGCCAACGTGTCGTACTGGCTGCGGTGGGCCTCATCCGTCATCACGATGATGTCTTGCCGATCCGACAGTACGGGGTGCTCCTCGCCCTTCTCTGTGCGGAATTTCTGGATCAGTGTAAACACATACCGGTGGTTCTCGCCGAGAAGTTGACGCAGGTGCTTTGCACTCGTAGCCTGCGCCACCGTTTCCGTCACCGCGCCCGACCTGGCGAACTCTTTGTAGATCTGGTCATCCAGATCGCTCCGATCCGTTACCACGACAAAAGTCCAGTTGCCGGGCACCTTCCGCAGCACCTTTTGCGCAAAGAAGATCATCGAGACCGACTTGCCGCTGCCCTGGGTGTGCCAATAGACGCCGAGCCGTCCATGCGTGCCGACTTGGTATTCATCTGGCCCATCCGCCGCCCTATCAACCAGCGCGGGGCGATCCATCTGCTTCGGGAATGCCGTGATCCCCATCACTCGCCCCAAAGCGGCGATGGCATTGTTCACCCCAAGATACTGGTGATTCTTGCCGATCAATTTCACCAGTCCACCACGGACCTCCTGGAACAGGGTGAAGTTCTCCACGATATCGAGGAACCGCGACCGCTCACATGTGCCTCGGATCATCGTTTCGAGCGATATGACGCCCTCCTCGCCCTCGTCGTTGATCTTCTTCCACTCCGCGAAGTGCTCCCACGCCGCCGATACGCTCCCGATCACGCTCTCGCTGCCGTTCGACAGAATAATGGCGGCGTTGTACCAGAAGATATGCGGGATCGTGTCCTTGTAGTCCCGGACGTTATCGTCGAAGGCGCTTTTCAGTTTCTTGTGAATCGCTTTCAACTCCACAAACAACAGGGGGAGCCCATTTACGAATCCGACCATATCCGCCCGGCGCGTGTGCATTTCCCCGGTCGCCCAGAACTGGTTCACAAGGAGGAAATCATTGTTCTCGGTACGGTCCCAATCGATGATGCAGACGTATTCCGAAGTGTTCTCTCCCGTCTTTGGATCCAAGAACTCCACCCGCACGCCATCCCGCAGGAGTTTATGCACTTCCCGGTTTGCTGCCACGGGATTCATGACGCTACGATCCCGCAGCAGCTCCTCGATAGCCCCCGCGACCGCCTCCCGTGATAACCCCGGATTCAGCCGCTCGATGGCCTGCCGCAGCCGTGCCACCAAGATGACTTCTCCCCTTGTCTCCCGAAGTAATGGGCTTCCACCGGCTTCAGCGAATTCGTTGTAGGCGTTATACACTTCCCAGCGGAGTTTTGAGAACAGATCGACGGCGGGCTGTTCGATCAGGTCGTCTTCTTGGTATCCGACAACCATACAGTTAGTCCTCAATCCTTACCAGTCAGACGTCAATCATGCTTCTCGCTTGCGGACAATGTGCGCTTCTATACCACCTGTCTAAGCTAGGATCATCGAACTGAGAAATGTTCTGCTCTCATTGCCGGCTAAGGATTCCATTGCAGTATCGCCTCAAGTGCCTCCTGCAAAGGCGTCTGTCCAAGGGATCGTGAGCAGTTTTCACAGAAACGCCGCAGTCGGAGGCCGTGGATCTTGTCTGCTCGCGTTTCGCAAAAATCCATGGGGCAGGCCCGCGTTTCACGATGATAGCCTAAGCGGGTGAAATATACAACAAGTTGGCCCACAATTATATGCGCTAGTCCGGCTTCAAATCGATATTCTGCCTCCATACAGAAATGATGAAGTTGATTTGCCGAAACAAACATAAAACGTCGGTCTCGATTACTAGGGCCAGAGAAGTAGTTGTAACGCCATGTCGTCTTGTCGCCAAAGGCCAAGGGATAGCGAGTAAGGCATACAACAAGGTCCACAGCCAAATCGTCAAACTCTGCATACAGTGAATCCGGCATGCCCCAGGCATCAAGACAGCGAATACCGCCGATCGTTACTGTTGACGATTTAAGACCATGAGGGGGCGGGGTCGTGAAAAGCAAGTACCTCTGTGCAGTATTCAGCGCATCCGCTAAAGCGGCCAGATTTGTTAGACCTAGGTCAAGATCGAGCAAAGCGACCCTGTACTTGTAATCAAGGGCAACGGCCTTCGCCGCAGGTTTGCCGCTACGCGCATTCGCGGTGCCCACTGTAAGGTCGATTTTTCGCACTACGTTTTTCATTTCACTTTGGTCAGCACCTGGAGTGGATATCTTCGGACGATAGGGGAAAAGCGGATTCCAGGGAAACGCCTTGCCGTCCACCTCGTTGTTCTTCCCGTCTGCCCAGATTATTGGCAAGGAGCTGTTTGGACACTGAAACGGATAAGCCACGAGTAGCGCAGTATCACCATATCCCATTGGATGCTTGCTGTAGACTTCTTCGCCCAATTGCTGCAGGCGGCGGCATTCCTCACCTGTAAATTGTGTCCAAGCACTCGGCTGTGGAATTGTAGGATTCAAATGGACTCCTGGAAGCTCTTCCCGGAAAACGCTAAGCGCCTTCTCCGCCATAACAACCGAGAAGAGGAAGATACTGTCTTGGGGGAAATCTTTGAGATATGGCCATACTTGTGTCATGAATTGATTCCCAGACCCATGCGTATCATTGAAGAGAACAATAATGGGGCTATCGGCCTTTATGTCTCCAAGCTCATCAATCGGCACCACTCGTGTACGTGGGAGAGAAAACTCTTTGACAACAGCGTATGCGTGTCGATGGGCACTGTCCGCCTGTCCCACCGGTGTCACAAGAAGAACGTCACTCGGTGACCGGCCCGATTTGTGCAGATGTTGCTGAAGGAAGAGGCATCTCTTTTGAATCTGTTCGTTGAATTGTGACTCGTTGTAGTACTTGATGTGCAGAAGAACTTTGAGAGCCAACTCTCGGTCTTGCACGCTGTGAAAGTTGGCAAACCACCGGTCAAATGTCCGGATAAACAAATCTTGTTTGAGGCCCCATCCATCCAGCTTGTCTTCAATGTGACTGAGTTCGAGGTCGCTCAACCCTTGAAGAAATTCATCGAACAGGTTGTCTCGGAATGACACGCCTATATCCTCCCAGGTTCATATGAGCACAGTCTCTATCCGCGTCTCCCCCAGCAGGAGCTTCCCTCGGCTTGGGTAAACTCAGTGTAGCCGTTGTACACTTCCCAGCCGAGCTCCTCGAAGAGGTCCACGGCGGGCTGTTCTATGAGGTCGTCTTCTTGGTAGCCCGTAACCACGGTCAACCTTTCAACTTCTTCAAGTGCGGCTGCAACGCCTTCTCCAACCGTATCATCGCGTCGATCATCTTGTCCTGCTGCTCGGCCCATTTGTCTTCGTCACGCCAGCCACCGGCAGTTACCACCTTTCTTATGCGGCAGGCCCGCTTGTCGTTCAGGCGCTCCCAATCCAGCGGTCCACCAAAAGCCTGCTCGATGGCCACTTTTTGGGCAAACAAGGCGTCAAAGAGCTTCTTGTTACCCTCCCCGGTAGTCTTGTCAATGTCGATGTACAACTCCGCCTGCCCGTCATGCTCACGAATCGCGTAGTTGAACCATAACCCGCTGGAACATACGCCGACCCAGTTGTATTCGCCTGGAGAGACGGTCGAATGCAGGTTGGTGAGGGCTCTTTCTTTTTCAAGCAGTTGCGACCAAAAACGCTTTCTGATCCCGTATCGCTCCGGGGTCTTGACGCTCTCCTTCGGCCCCTCGTCAGGGGGAGGCGACGGCACGGCCGGGGGCGGCTTCTTCGGGGCGAACCGTTCTGCTATGAACGCCTCTTTTCGTTCATCCGACAGCTCGATGGTCGTGGTTCCATCGCGGACATACAAGACCCCACGCCCATCATGCTTGAGGTAAGCCGGGGCTTGCCCGGCCCAGCATTCGACTACCAGTACACGGACACCGTCATAATCCTCAAAACGGGGATGGATCTGTTTCAGGTGCTCGACGCCGATCCGTTCCGTCAGGAGGTCCATAAGGAAACCGACGGCCTCCTCTTCGGTTGTGAAACCATCCGCTTGGAATCCAATGGGTTCCCCGTCATCCAACACGCCAATTACCAACGTGCCGCCGTTGTGATTCAATAGACCGACGATAGTCCTCAGGACGCTGGCGACGATGCGCTCATCCTGGGTATGGGTATGCAGGTTTGTCCTCAGCGCGCCTTTGAACTCGACTTCCGGCGTCTCCCCGCCCTCAACCAGGGCGAGTATGCTCGTGGCTGTCTGGACAGACCTGGGTCTCATTTTCGGCGCAAGGACGGCATACCCGTCCGCAACGGTGCGGGCGATCATTTCTCGCCGTCTCGCCAAGAACTGCAGATAAGGCATTTCCGCCCACTTCTCCGGCAGCGCATGCCAGTAGTACATCCGCTTCAGTTCGGCCTCGGAGAACCGCTTCTCCAGTTGGGGCACGTACACGGCAGGGGAATCATCGGAGATGCCGATGTTGTCGCCCCATTCGATGAGGGCGAAGTTGGCCACCTGGTTTGTATCTCGGACATCGGAGATCTTCTCCTCATTCTTGAGGAAAGCCTTCGGGAAAAGGTGGTGCCGCTCAATGGCGGACTTGCTGCTTATCAGCGAAGGGTCGAGCAAGTCTCTGACGCGCTGCTTCGAATAAAGTACACGGGCTTCCAACAGCACCAGGGCCGCATAGAAGGCGAAGAACGCCGGACTTCTGGCCGACGACACCGTCAATTCCCCAGGCAAGGTGATATCCCAATAATCCTGGGTCAGCGTCTCGTCGCACAGGCGGTCCAGAAGGTCAACAAACCCGTCCGCTGTTTCAACCGAGCGGAGCCGAGCAAGGTCGTATTCCATGGCGGATTCCGGCGAACTCGTGTATCTGCCGGTGAGGGCGGACATGAAAAACCATCGGGCGATCACACGACGCAAGGAGAATTCCTCAACGTTGTAAATGGTCCTCCCGTGCAGATACAGCGTGTAGGCGAACAGAAGCGCCGCCCGAGAACTAATGGTACGCCCGCTGCAATGCCCCGACTGCCGAATCGCCTTCAGAAAGTCATGCCAGTAGACCAGATTCAGTGTTCGTTCCTGGGCCTGTTTCAAGACGTTGAACTGCTGATCGCGCCGTTCCTCGCTGAACTCCCCCGTGTCCAAGTCTTTGCCCCGCAGGATCGAGTAGACATGTTTCAGCCTCGCCCGCCGGAATCCCAAGCCCACGCTGGTCCGGAGCAGATGGTCCGGATCGGGCTCGAAGAAGTAGTTGAATGCAGATGGTTTTCCTTTCGGAACCTGTCGTGCGTCCCGGCAAAACGATTCCAATTGCGACCGGCCCTCGTCCCAAAACACCGACATCAGCGTCAGGATAAAGTCCGCTTGGTTCAGCGATTTCCCCTTGCTGTTGACCCTGACAAAGACCTCTGCAACCTGCTCCTCGTCCACCGTCGAGGCCAATTCAAGGGCCGTAAACGGAAAACTCAGCATGCCGTGTAACGCCGTGATGGCCCTTTTTATACGCTTGTCTTCCTCCTCAGTTACCTCGTGAGAAAGTCTCAGGCCGCTTAGATACTCGTCCACAATGCCAAACAGGTCAGTATCCTTGCTCCAGACCTTCGAGACGCTTGGGATAAAGCTACGGTCCTTTCGGATCGCCGCGTCCGCCACCTCGAATTTGCCCAGTAGCGGGTTGAAAGCTATTTCTATTCGCTCCGAGTCGTAGTTCTCACGGACTACTGGAATCCCCTTAATCACGGCATATAGTGAAGTCAGCCGCTGCTGTCCGTCCACGATCAACAGCTTCGGCGGCTTTTGTTTTCTGTCCGTACCAATGGCCTTTTGGCCGCCGTCCAGCCCGTTTTGCCAGAACAGCAGATAACCCACCGGATACCCGCGGTACATCGAGTCAAACAGGTCCCGGACCTTCGCGTTTGGCCAGACAAACGGGCGCTGGATGTCCGGCAACCCGATCTCCCCCAGTTCGATGTAGTTCATCAACGATCCGAGCGTGTAGTTGACTTCCTTGAACAACGTGTCACCCACGTTATTATTCCTCCTCCGAACGATCAGGCTCATCCCCAAGTTGCTCTTCCCCGAGAGGTTCGGGGGCTTCCTCTTCTGATTGTGACCCGCCCCGCGCTCCCATTTCATGCGTTCCCCTGTAGTAAGAGATCAGCGGAGGCGCCGCTTCCTCGTCGGTCGTCATATGTCGACTGAGGAAATTCCTACCGAAGCCCTGTGAAGGAGGACACAACTCCTTGTCGATAAGGATGAACTGGGTTCCCTCCAACTCACCGAGAGCAAGGTCGTAGACAAGTTCGTAGAAGCCCTCAAACTGGCTTCGGTTTTCCCGCTCACTGATGTTCTTCATCGGTGAGTCAATGATCAAGAGCGTCGGCAATATGCCGCCAACTTCTGCAACTAGACGGTGAACGGATAGCGCAAAGCAGCACTTGAAAAGTGTCTTCATACCCCCGCTGCTGAGATTGTCGAAAGTTGAGGTCGCTAGTTCACCGGAGCGTCCGATAACTTCGGGAACAAAGTTGGGGGGATCAATCTTGACTTCGTTGCCTGAAGAGAAGCCAGGTATTCGCGCGCGCAGAAGACAGTCTAGGAATAGGTTGCGAAGTCGGTCCAGATTATTGAGATCGGCCTCCGCTCTCTGCCGGGCGTCCTTGAGGAGTTCCCTGTAACGGACCTCCTCGCCCGCAGCTTCTGCGCTCTTGTCCTTAAGCGCCGCCACCTTCTCCGGCAGGACCGAAAGCTTCTCTAAGTATCGGAACTCCTGCTGAATCTCTGCGAGCATCCTCTCATCTTCCAAGATGGTCGAAAGGTACGCAGAATCATATTCTTGCATGGCTTCGTTGAGGCGGCGGTCGACTTCTTTCTTCTCCTCCTGAAGTGCTTTGAGTTTCAGATGAAGCCTGGTTCCATGTGCCTTCTGAGCATCTATAATCTCCTCAAGTTCCTTTTTCCGGTCGACTAGATCGACCCGCGTTTGGTTAACCTGGTCCTGCGATTCGCCGGGCGATGGTTCGAGCTGAGCACACACTCGACATACTTCGGCCTCATGCCCCGGTAAGGACTGTGCACAACGAGGGCACCGCTCAAATTCGACGCCACGGAGGATGGCACGAGCAGCCGCAACACGCTGAACCTTAGTGGAGAGGTTGAGAATCTCGTTGAGGTGCCGTTGATCGGCCTTTAGGGCGTGATCGATTTCCTGTATTGCACGTTCAATGGCCTCAAGGTGCGCCGCTAGATCTTGTCCTCGATGCCGCAGTTCGTCGACAGCATGTTCCTCTACTTTTCTCTGACCTTCCCTAAAAGCGGACAAACGTTGCTGGGTTTTTTCGCGCTCTTGGTCGAGTTGTTGCCGTCGTGCTTGAATCTCAATTTCAGTAGAAAAACCTGACTCCGTAATGGTCTGTTCGAGGACCTTGGCCGCTTCCTGAAGGCGTTGTCGTCCCCGCCGGACTTCATCGAGTTTCATTTCAAGCTCTGCGACTTCCTCTTGGTGTACTCCTACGATGAATCGCAGAACGTTGCGACTGTCGAGCCGCTTGTACTGGTCCGCGCTCCGTCCCAAGTGGAAGAAACTGCTGTCGATCTCATCTTGATCCAGGTAGCAGTACCAGTACATGTTACGGAAGCTTAAGCGCTTCAAGTCCGAATCTTCCCTTTCACGGCTTCGTCGGACGCGAGGGGGAGTTACTCCACCGACGAAGAAAAGGAAATCTGACAGGTTGGCGACAGTGGTGTCGGGTATTACTGGCGCGCTTGCAGAACCTGTGGGTAACAGGATCTGGTGCTGTCCATCTTGGCAATCCCAGACTCCCTGAACGCTTGCTGAACCCCGCTCTCTCGACAATTCAACCTTCGTGTCCCCAACCCGAAGGTAAAGAGTGGCCGCAATGAACTCATCCTGAATCGCGGGGGTATCGACTAGATCTCCGCCGAAGCAATAATCGATCAGGTGGGCAATCGTAGATTTCCCAGAGCCGATTTTGCCGTAGAAATAGGACACGTCCGTCAAACACAGACGTTCAGTTGAGTTCTTACAGGTTATCTCCAGCATCGTGAGAAAGAGCTTCATTGGTCAATTTCCTCGCCCCACGTCATGCCGGTAATCTCCGGTACCAGTTGATAAACCAAGTCTTTGACCCTGGATGCTGAGAGGGCTCCCGCGACGGTCCAGACGAGTTCGCTTCTTGCGTTGAGAACCGAAAATTCAGGGCATTGGGCAATATTCGCAGCAACCTCTTTCCCTTTCTCGGTTAGTTGCACATTCACGGTCCTGCCGAGCACGTATGTGCATATCAACCCCCTTGCGTTTAGGAGGCCGAGCCACTCTCGGTACCTGTGGTCCCATGGTCCATACTTGAATCGAATCATCTTGCTTTCTACTGTGTTTTCCTCAAAGGCTTCCCCTGGCACCATTTGCTCGCGTTTCCACTTGCTCTCGCAGGCCCGATGTGCCACAAGGCGGCGCAGAAATGCAGGGTACCGCAGAAAAAAGTCCAACTTCGCGAGCTTAGTGATCCCTTTGATGGACCCGTCGCCACGCGTCGACGCATGGTGGAGGAGCAACAGAAGGCGGGCCTCGTGGAAGTCATCGTTCTGTTCTACCATCACAGACGCTCGCAGAATACGGAAACTCATGCCTCGCCCTCCACGTCGAACTCGGTGCTCCACCACACTTTGCATTCGTCTGTCAGGAGTCCGGCGATACCGACCAGACATTCGTACTCCTGGTCGTAGACAGACCTGCACTTGTTGTGTGCCCGTTCCCGCAACCTTTCCTGTACGACCCGCATCATCTCTTTTCCGTAGAGAACGTCGTCTCGTTGCGTCTCAGTGCTGGCGTCATCACAATCGCCCTTCACCACGCTTACAAGATCATTCAGCATTCTTTCAAATTGCTCTGCCTGCGAATACTGGACTTCCAAGAGATGATTCTCTGCTGAGAGGGTTCGTCTTCTGAAGGAGTCTAGTTCCCGCCCAAGTCCGCCTCGGAGCACTTTCTTCTCAAACCGACTCAGACTCCTTGCACCCCGTCCTAAGCCGACGTCTGGGGCTGTCATGACGTAGGAAAACGAAGGGCTACGTCTGTCCGCCACAACTGCTTTGAAGTCCTCAATGGTGATCTCTTTTTCTGCAAGTAGCGGGTCGGTTCGATCCGTTGCATTGAGGCAATACCAGTGCTTTGCCGGGTCTTCAGTCGTTCTCGAAGAGGCCTTCCTTACAAGGTTCATCAGCGCGTCACGAAGCTCATTGAGCTCTTGGCGCGGGGCGTTCGCCAAGCCGTTCAAAGATGCGACATGCGTGTGAGGTACGACATCCTCGAAGTCTTCCAGGCTGGGACCTTTTTGAAACTCAAACAGGTGCAACACTGCGAACAGGTGCTCACGGTCTACACCCAGTTCCCCTGCCAGCGTTTCAAGCACCGCAGCAAAATCGCCGGTCAACCGCTCGTGTAAACCGGCGTCATCAACAGCCTTCTTCAGACAAAGCAGGCTCTGTCTGACTTTCTTCTGATCGGATGTATTGAACAAGTCCATGTTGGAAACGAAGACGTAGGTCGCTATGGTATGCCCAAACTTGCCGTACAGTTCAGTGAATCTCGTGAGTGCCGTGCGGAGCCCTGGGTCTCCGCTTTTCCAAGCCCCGAGAGTTGTCTGACGGCTCTTGATCTGGATGGCGTCATACTTGCCATCATCGCGCCGCGCAAGAAAATCCTCATGGTGTTCACACCACAAGGCCGTATACTTGAGCTTCCCACTGGCAAGGCCGCACAGGAGAACGACCCCCCATGCATACTGATAGTTATAGCGCCGTCCGGTTTCGGCTCCGTGGTCGGCATCATCCAGACTCTCCTCTGGTCTTGTCGTTGGAGGTGTAGTTGACTCGGTCATTGTGTGAATCTCACTCAGGTCCCATGTCCGATATTCCCAGGCTGAATTCTTGCCTTGTACTTAATCTCTTCCTCAGCGGCGAGGGCGACCGGCTGCCGGAATTCCTCAGACATCTCATCGGCAGCATCCGTGCCCGTAACGAGTATCTCGCCGGAGATGAGCTTCGGTAGGAGGAGGTTGCGGGTGTGGCGAAGCTGGACATTCTTTGCCACGAGATTGTGAATCAAAGTCACGATATCGCAGATCATTGCGGTAAAGCGTTCAAGCAGCGCCGAAGGGGGAATTGCCAGCGGGTATTTCACTAGCACCTTCCAGTTGGCGCGGGGCATCTTTGTACCGTTGGATGTCTGAGTCGCCTGGTCTACAAACTCCGCGCTTGAAACGCAGCACAGGACGGGACCAAAGAAATCCTGGGAGCGGGAGCGGATTACAATGGTATCCGATGAGCAGATTCCGTCGAGGTGGGCGACGGAGACCTTGTGAAAATAGGGGCGGATTTTTCCAAAGAGAATATCGCCCTTCTGGAAACGGTATTTCATACTATCCACGTCGGATGCACGCCCCCATTCAAATAACGCAATGGACTTTCTGGGAATGTGCTCCAGCCCTACATAGGGCGTGTCAGGATCAACCGTATCAGGGTTCACACCCTTACACTCTTGAGTGACCATTTCGCCAAGTTCCTTGACCTTCCAGCCGGTGGGGATGGGGCCGAGGGAGCTGGGGTGCCAGCCGGGGGCGTTGGGGCGGGTGGGTTTGCAGGCTTCGTTGGAGGCGGGGCGGGGACCGTGTTTTTCGTGGCCGGGGAATCGGAAGTCGACGAACCATTCCTTGTACAGGATCCGGGCCATCTCCTCCAGAATCCGTATCCGCCACAGGTTGTTCTCGATCAGGTCATCGTACGCCCCGAGGATGGACGCGATGCGGCGTTGAACAGAAACATCTGGCAGATCCACTATTACTTCATAGATCCGAGATGGCGAGGTATGCCGGACCTTCGCGCCGTTCGCAGTCGCTCGGATTTGAACGCGGACTGACTGCGTGTTGAAGAGGTAATAGAGAAAGTACTTGTCGAGCAAATCAGGATCTAGAATCTGAACAAGACCGAGTCGCTGATTGTGAAGATACTGATCATCGTTTGGTACGAAAGCCGAGCTACCCAGCAGTCCCTCTGCCTGCTCTGTCATCGCAACAATAAGGTCGCCCGCCCGCAAGACAAAGTCCTTAGGGATCGGCCCTGTATACCATTTCTCTTTACCCCCCTTATGCTTGAAGCCCCCTTCGTCATGAAAATTGCCAGGCGTCAAGACGACGTGGGTACCTGTATCCGAAAAATACTCGCCTTTGAAGGCATACCCATGCTTTATGGCTATGAGTTCCCCTAGTCGGACTTTTCTCCAGCTAATTGCAGTCAGCATTCCGGATATGGCCAGCGTCTCCATAGCCTAAAGCTCACTCAACTTCTTAGGCACGTAAATTTCTTCTTTCGGTAAAAACTGGATCACAAGTGCCCCCTCTACGGCGAAGGACATATTATCTGCAAAAGTTCGGGTAGGAATCTCAATCTCCGTATAGCTAGTCGCCCCGACGTACACGACATCGGTCAACCAACATTCTGCTTGTGGTTGCACCTTTCCGAACTGTAACTCCAACAGAAATTCCTTGCCCAAGTCTTTTAGAAATACATCGTTCCGCTTAACCGGCGGGTAATTGATGTGGACTGCAAGCCGGGGCTTGGTGTGTCGAGGATGGTCTGGCTCAGCAACTACTATCAGTTCTTTCGACTTTGGAATTATCACTTCTGCCCGCACGTCATGGGCCGCCGCCTGTCCCACATTTTTTGCATAGAAACCAAGGGGGACCAAAAGAGCTGCCTGCTGCTGTACAGTGCGGGAGGCGTTCTCTTCCCTGTAAGAAGCGACAGAATGCCCATCAATTTGACGCGGACTGCATAGAGCTTCCTGTGCCCACTGTCGAATAAGTGCCGCTGCTGCGGCTCTTTCTTCAGGTGAAGGAGGGGGAGGGTCCACAAGTAGCCTGGGATGAACTTGGATTGGGTTCTTTAGCTTCTCCCGCGTCACTGGAATTCCAATACCCAACTCCACGTTGGGAGAAGGCGTGGCGGTACTCACTGCTTCACTTCCCATTCGCACTATTTCATCAGGTCGGGCTTCGTCGGTAGAACTTCCGCGACGGATATAGACGGCTCCGCGCCTGAGCCGTCCGAAATCATTGTTAAGGAAGATTGGCCGTCGCTGATCACGACTAATTCTTATGACTCCGACGGACTTCTCTTCAAATTCCGAAACGATATAACAGAATCGTACCGGGGTATTTGTTTTGGAATTTACAAATTGCTGAACTTTTGCATCATCAAGATGCCGAGATAATCCGACAACACGTGCCCGCTCTCCCGGCACTTCTTCAGCTCCAATCAGGATGTGTGCGTCTGAGGTGTTCCACGCGTTGGCGAAAGCCAAAATGTCCTTCAGGAGTTCCCCCTTGGCCTCGTTACCTGCTCCCTCAAAGGGATATTGGTCCCTCTTAAAATCCAGGGTGTCGCTCTCGTGCATGTTCAAGATGGTCTCGATGAATTCTTGAGGGATGCTAGCCATTTCTTGCATCCAAGATCGAGGCAATGTTCTCCGCGATCCGGGCCTCCAGTTCGTGGGCTTCGAGGTTGAGGGTTTCGAGTTCCTCGTTGAGTTCCTCCAAGCGCTCGGCGAAGTCGAAGTCATCAGCCTCGCGGTCGGCTACGCCGACATAGCGGCCGGGATTGAGGGACCAGCCTTGAGCCTCGATTTCGGCGATGGTGGCGACCTTGCAGAGGCCGGGGATATCCTGGTACTTGCCCTTGGGGAAGAGCACGGAAAAATCGGGGACAGGCACGTCTCCGCTTCGCGCCGCTTGAGCCAGTCCCCATTTTTCCTCGGGCTTCTCCCCGCGGTACAGCCGGACGATGTTGGCCAGGAACTCGATCTGCTCGGGCAGGAAGTCCCTGTGTGCCCGGTCGACTTGGTTGTAGATGTGCCGGGCATCGATGAAGAGGACCTGATCCTTCCGGGGACCCTTCCGCTTGCCTTTATCAAAGAACCAGAGGGTGCAGGGAAGTGTGACCGTGTAGAAGAAGTTGGAGCCGATGGCGACCATGACATCGACGGCGCGGTCTTCGATGATCTTACGGCGGATCTCCATCTCGGAGCCGCGCGCGTCGGACGCGGAGTTGGCCATGACGAATCCCGCCCGGCCCGTGTCATTGAGGGCGGCGTAGAAGAGCTGGATCCAGAGGTAATTGCCGTTGTCGGGCTTGGGCAGGCCGAAGGGGAACCGGGGGTCCTCCTTCAAGCGGTCTTTGTCGACACGGTCGACATTGAAGGGCGGATTGGCCATGACAAAATCGAACCGCCCCTGGCCGCGTTTGTCGACAGATTCGTGGAGGTCGTTGTAGTAGGTATTTTCCTCGCGGATATCGCCGCCGAGACCGTGGACGGCGAGGTTCATCTTGCAGAGGCGGACGGTTTCGGCCACGCGTTCCTGGCCGAAGATGCTGAGTTCGGCGGAGGGGTCTTTCTTGTGCTCGGCGATGAAGCGGGCTGACTGGACGAACATGCCGCCACTGCCGCAGGCGGGGTCGTAGATGCGCCCGTGGAACGGCTCGATAATCTCGACAATCAGCCGGACAAGCGCCGTGGGCGTAAAGAACTCGCCGCCCCTTTGGCCTTCGGTCATGGCGAACTTGCCGAGGAAGTATTCGTAGATCTTGCCGAATGCGTCGCCCTCGATGGCCTGGGGAATCGAACTGACCAGTTTCAGGAGTTCGAGGAGGGTTTTGTTTTCGATGTGGTTGTACGTGCGTGGGAGGACGCCTTTGAGGTCGGGATTCTCCTCTTCGATGGCCTTCATGGCCTCGTTGATGTTCGCGCCGATGTTGACCCCTTCGGGCAGGTTCAGGAGCGTCTTAAGCCGTGCCAGCGGGGGCAGGTAGAGCACGCCCTTGGCCTGATAATCCACCTTTCCGGGCTCCCGGCGTTTGCCCTTAGACTGCCCCGCAACCTCCCGCTCCGCCACCGCAAACTTCTGGTCCGCGTACGCCAGAAAGATCAGCCCCAGCACCGGGACGGAATACTCCGACGACTTCAGCTTTGAATTGGCCCGAAGTTCATCCGCCGCCGCCCAAAGCCGGCTTTCAAGAGCACCATAACTGCTAACGGCCACCGAGAGACCTCCCTTCTGCTGTCTTGGTCATCTCCACCCGACGGATTGTGTGCCATGGTCGGCGCCCGACCGGAACACATGGCAGGAAGTATTAGACACCCATAATGCCTCTCACTTCAAGGATCTGAACCACACAGACAGCTAAACCCAGCGGGAGGAGGTCTCAGGATCCGATTCAGGAGCTAAGGCTGTGTCCCCTTGATACCCCAGACCAGACGACTGAGAGCATCTTGGTCATCGAGTGTCTTGAACTTGACCCAGGTAAGTTCGCGGAGGAATATGAGCCGTTTCGGTATCTTGTCAACGCCAGGCAGGAGGACGGGGATCACGGGGATTTCACGGTCGACGCATTGGCTGATGAAGGCGCGGAATTCAACCGCCTCCCATTTGCCGAGTCCATGTGGCCCGAGACAAATCGCTGCGGACTTAACCTCGCAAATGGCCCCTTGAATAAAGTCCTGAAACCATCGTCCAGGTGGAATCTGCTCGACGTCAATCCAAGGCGCAATGTTCCGCTTCTTGAGCGCATCTGCGATGGCCAGCACCACGGCCTTATCCTTGTCGTTGTGCGCCATAAACACGTCAAAATCGCGGCTATTTACCTCAGTCTCTGCACTTGGCGACGCACTCTGCCTACCAAGCAGGCGGAAGAGCGACGCGGATTGCGGCACGGCAACCGGGCTGAACCCCTCAAAACGTAGGAAATGGAGATAGCCCGAGGCGTCGCCAGCAACAATGGTCATGCCGTCGGGCGCTACGGTGCAGGTACTGACGGACGCGTCGGCAGTAAAGGGCGCCAGGAGTTGTCCTGAGTCGAGGTCCCAGATCTTAAGAGTGTGGTCTGCCGAGGCGGAGATGAGCCTTCGTCCGTCCAGTGTTATGGCCACGTCATTAACAAAGCTCACATGTGCCTCAATAGTTCGTATCAGTTGTCCTGAATGGAGATCCCAAACCTTGACGGTCTTGTCGGCCGAAGCGGAGACGGCATTTTGACCGTTTGGTGTGGCGGCTATCGCATTGATGGAGTTCGCGTGTCCCTCGATAGTTCGTAAAAGTTGCCCTGATTGGAGATCCCAGACCTTTAGGCTATTGTCGGCAGAGGCGGACACGGCACTATGTCCATCTGGTGTGACGATCATGGCATTGATAAAGTTTGCACGATCTACCATAGATCGCAGTAGTTGTCCTGAATGGAGATCCCATACCCTTATGGTATTCCCGGCCGAGGCGGACACGGCGGTTCGTCCGTCCGGTGTTACAGCCACGGCATTGACGAAATTGGCGTGCCCCTCAATAGTTCGTATGAGTTGTCCTGATTGGAGATCCCAAACCTTGAGGGTCTTGTCTGCAGAGGCGGAGATGACGCTTCTTCCGTCCGGTGTTATAACCACGGCATTGACGAAATTGGTGTGCCCCTCGATAGTTCGTATGAGTTGTCCTGATTGGAGATCCCAAACCTTGAGGGTCTTATCGGCCGAGGCGGAAACAACCCTTTGCCCGTCCAGTGTTATGGCCACGCCATTGACAAAGCTTGCATGCCCCTCGATTGTTCGTATGAGTTGTCCCGAGTGGAGGTCCCAAACCTTGAGCGTCTTATCGGCCGAGCCGGAGACAGCATTTTGTCCGTCCGGTGTTACAGCCACGCCATTTATTGAGCTAGCGTGTCCCTCGATAGTTCGTAGAAGTTGGCCTGAGTGGAGGTCCCAGACCTTAAGTGTCCTATCGGCCGAGGCTGAGATGACGTGACATTCGCCCACAACAACAGCTACGGAAGCAACCTTGCTCGAATGGCCCACGAGAGTTCGCAGGAGTTGTCCGGACTCTAGGTCCCAGACCTTGAGGGTATTGTCGCTTGAGCCGGAGACGACATGGCATCCATCCGCAGTAACGGCCACGGCAGTGACCCAGCTCGAATGGCCAACAAGAGTTCGCAGGAGTTGTCCGGACTGTAGGTCCCACACCTTTACCGTTTTGTCATTCGAGGCAGAGACGACATGGCATCCATCCGCAGTAACGGCCACGGCATTGACCTCACTAGAATGGCCCAGGAGGGTTCGCAGCAGTGGGCCGCCAGGCGGCATGAGGCTAGGCGTGAGGGGGCGGAGCCACGGGGTACGTGCATAGGCGTTAGCGAGGAGGTGTTGAATTTCAGAGCTGGGCTGGCCAAGCAGCCGGCCGTGGAGTTGGCTGGCGAGTTGTGATTTGTCGCCAATGTGCGATGAGAGGCGAATAGCGCTTTGAACGAGGCGGAGATAAAAGTCATCAGGGAAATAGTCGTAGTCGGCGATAAGGGCGTTGTGGTCGGTAGCATCGAGCTTTGCCTGGAGCCAGGCGAAGTTCAGGAGGAGTCGGCGGAGGTCGGCAGTGCGACCTGCAGCCACGAGGTGGTACGCGACGTGACGCCAAGCGTAGGGATCGAGATGCGGGAGGGCGCTGTCCCACGCCTTGAGGAGTTGTTCGTGGACGGTCAGGGGATCGGGGAGTTGGGCTGTGAGGTAGGCACGAAGGACGTCGTGCAAGCGGACAGTTCCGGTCTCGAGGTTGAGCTTAAGTAGCGAGAAATCGTCGAATAGTTCAGCGAGTTCCTGGGTATCAAAGTCGTCGAACCCCCATAGCGCACTGAGGGTGGTGAGTGGGACGTCGGTGTCTTCCGGAAAGATGCCGGTTTCGTGGTAGCGCCGACGCTGGTCAGCGTTGAGGAGTTCAAGGCTAACCTCAATACTCTTGTTCACCGCGTCATTGCGCTCGACAGGGTCTTTATGGTCGAAGGCGGTGAGACCGCGGCGATCCAAGGTCTGGTTAATGTGGCGCAACGCTCCCGCGACCGAATCATGGCGGACCTTAATGCGTTCGCGTAGCGCGGCGTTGATGAATCCGAGGAGCAGGGGCCACTTGCCGACTCGTTGCGCGACCGCCGCGAACAGCCTGAGGTCTGCGGGCTGTGGATTGAGATGAGCAATAAGCATCTGGATGGCTTCAGACACTTTCATCTCGTTGACATTGACAGGACGGGGCTCAGCGGCGGCCTCAAGGACGACGTCAAGGTTACGCGTGGTCACAAGTCTCGCGCAGCCGTTTCCGCCACGGAGGAACGGGCGGAGATGCGCCGCGTTCCATACGTCGTCCACAACAATAAGGCAATTCCTGTCGGCGATCTTTTCGGAAAAACTGTATGCGGCTTCCTCGATGTCATTGAAAACGGCGGTTTCGCCTGTAAGGGCGTTGTGGAGCTTAGCGAGCGCGTCGCGGACGCCGGGTCTCTCACCGAGGGTTACCCATAGTATGCCGTCGTCGAACGCGGTGATGACGTCGTCGTTGTGGCAAAGTGCCGAGGCAAGGGTAGTCTTTCCGAACCCGCCCGCACCTAGGAGCGCGGTCGAGATGGGTATGGGGTTCTGGCGGTCAGGGCTAAGGATATGCTTCAGCAATTCGCCGAATTCTTCGGGGCGTTCGATGAAGGTCTTGGGGAGGTCGGGGGCCATGAATGGGACGCGGATACGTTCGGGGGAACTCTTGAGGCAGTTGATGAAGGTTTCCCACTCATGATCGAGGTCAAAGAACTGGGCCTTCCGCATCCATTGGGGCATGATTGAGAAGTCTAGAACATGGTCAGGGGCGGCCTTAACGGGATACACCTTGACACCTTGCTGGCGCGCATATTGCCATTCCTTACATGTCGCCGCGAATGATTCGAGTGCGCCGGGGGTCATGACGAGGACGAGAAATTTTACTTTGTCCAATGCCTCAGTAATCTGCTTCCACCACCCGACACCGCCCTCAAGGTTCGTGCGGTCCCGCCAGAGGGTGACCTCGGGGTGTTCGCATTCCAACCTGTTTCGTAACCTTTTGGCATATTCTTCACCATCCTTCCGGGCATAAGATAGGAATACCCTCGGATTATCTTTAAGCCGATCCTTGCCGCCCATACACCGATTCACCTTATACCTGTTGTCGGCACTTCCCTCGCACGGAACATATGCTACAACTGATGGTTACTCACCCGCAAGAGATGGCCAGAAGACGAAATCGTTTGGCTGCCGGGTTTGCCGGCCTTATTGCCGCTGTCTTCCTGCGTCCTAACCCATGCTTTAATGGATCGCTTGGGGAAGTTCTCCGAGACTCAGTCACGTAGGTTCTCCGTCGTAGGATGTATGTAGGCACGCGTCCTTGGCATGCCTTCGGAAGGCTCAAGAGGACCCTCTATGGCTACCGTTGGGGTACCACGACAAAGGTTTTCTGATAGGGGGCTACTCGACGGGCTTGAGGAGCCGGACGAATTCGATGTCAGCCCGGTGAATGTCCCAGGTCTAGACGGTCCATCCGGCTCCTTGGCGGTAGAAAACCGTCACGTGCGTCTCGTCAGCCGCGATCTCGCCGTGTGCTCCGCGCAGGAACTGCGGATACCCAAACGTATCAGAAGGTATACTGATGTTCCTTCATCTTGGACCCAATATGGGACCGAAACCAACAAAATCAGATGGCATAAAGCCTGTAACCACTTTATTTGCAGCTAGTTACGATTCTATTATGATTATCACACATCTGCCCATACGGGAGAGTTCGCGGTTCACAATATCCGGGCCCCCAACAAAGCATAAGGGCGTCGCCTCGTGTGGCGGCAGGCTCCGCAACTCTACATATGGGATTCTCAAGCGGTCTTAATGCGGATCTGCATGAGTCTTGGATGCCAAGAAAAACCTTCATCCCAAAGCAAACGGGCAAGGTGACGAGCCGCACGGGACTTTTGTGGTGATACCCCAAAAGGCTGATCCTTGGGGTCTACGTTAACCCCCCCAAGGGATAGCAAGGACTTACGTAGCGCACAAACCCCTTCTCCCAACCCATGAAACTGTCAGATGTGCCGAATTGTGTGCCACTTTTCTCGGGAGAGGCGGCACACATGGCCCGCAGCGCGGCCTGAACCTATTGGGGATTTGCCCCAAAACAGGAACAACTATGAAAGGGGCGTTTGTATGAATACGGCGGCAAGTGCTCAGTTTAGGTGTGGCATCTTTGGGATTTTCAGGACGGAATGGACATCCAGAAGCGTTCAACCCACTTATCAGCAAATGCATTAGCCAATAACGGTTTGACAAGAATGCGGAAACGGCGCATGCTGCAAAAGAATGGCACGGAAGGAAGTTGTATTTACCAGCTTCAGCAATTAGGCAAGTCTTCGTCGGTTTCTTGCGGGGTCTTGCCCGCCTATGGCTGGGATACCCCGGTCACGCTCATCAGACGATGAGGCATGTCCAATGGACAGGTAGGCGTGACAGACAATTGCCGCCACGCCCCTTTCCAAAAACGCTCATCGGATGATAAACTTGCTATCCCTCAAAAGTGGACAATTGAAGAGTGGCTACGACCGACTGCAGTCGCTTAAGAAATTCGGCAATTGTCCAATTTCCGCTGAACCGGGACACCCGATGTACTTAGGCCACGTCTGTTCCGTATATGCGAGCGCGGTTTCGTACAATACTAATGCTCCAACGTGATTCGGATAGCTCAGTGCTGCGTGTACAGCCGGAAGTCCGCCAACGCATGTGGCGACGATAAAGATACGGTTGTACTCGCACTCCGATATCAAACTGCCAAGACACGTCTTGAGGGAGTCCCTTGCCCGTTTGGGTGTGTATACGCCTTTGTTTGAATCCTGTCCTGGGGCAGAGAACAAGTAACATGGGTAACCGTGCAGCCAAAAGTACAGTGTTTCGGCACCGTACTTGGGATTCCCTGGCCAGCCGTGTCCCGATCCTCCCGGAATGCGTACGAGGAGTGTTTGTCTCTGCGGCGGCAAGGCCTGATCAGGAAAGTTGTCGTGTGCAAAGAGGAACTTGCTGTCCATTCCCATTGGATGACTCCTACAAAATAGGGCCGTTTCAATCCCACGGGACTTGCCAGCCGCCGTTTCACCTCATTGCCGATCCTGTTTCCCCTGCCGAAGCAAAGCCCAAAGACGCTCCTCAAGCGGGGAACTATTCAGATCTCCGGCTGGCGGATGAATCGTCTCCAGCACTCTTGCTGGCCTGGCGCTCAACACGAAAATCACGTCTGAAAACTGGATCGCATCGCGTAAGTCGTGGGTGACGTATAGAATGGTTAACCCATGCTCCTGAAGGAGGTGCTGCAGTTCGCGGAAGAGGGCCTGTTTTGTCTGATAATCTACGCTGGCAAACGGTTCATCCATGAGCAGGCATAACGATTCGGTAGCCAGGGCGCGTGCAATAGCGACACGCTGAGCCATACCCCCGGAAATCTGGTCTGGGTAGTAGTTGCCAAAGCCTTCAAGTCCGACGAGGCGCATCAGCGCATCGGTCTTCTCCTTTGCGGCGACTTTTCCAACGCGGGCTATCTCCAAGGGAAAGGCTATGTTGCCGGTTACGGTACGCCAGGGGAATAGGCGGTGTTCCTGCCATATGATTGGGGGCTTAAGCAGGCATCGGTTGCTCAAGCAGACTTCTCCCGCGTCTTGTTTTTCCAGCCCTGCAATAATCCGCAACAGGGTTGTCTTGCCGCAGCCGCTCGGCCCCAGCAGGGTCGCGAAAGCCCCCCGCTCCACCTCAAAGTCCAGTGCGCCAAGCACGGGCAGCGGTTTTTGCCCCGGCATTTGGAATGCCTTGCATACTCCACGGACTTGTATTTCAATGTCACGAGGCATTCGCGTGTCGCTTCCACTTCAACAGGTGTCGCGTTTCAACGTAATCGAACGTCTTGTAGAGAATCAGCCCCATGGTCCCCAGCGTGAGCTGCCCCACCAACACCAGTTCCGTTTTGAACAAGTCCGCACTTTTCCATATGAGCCCACCCAGGCCAATGTCGCCCATGATCATTTCCGCGACCGGCGTTACCAGAAAGCAGAGCTGAATAGAGAGACGCAATCCATTGGCAATTTCCGGCAGGGCCCCGGGCAACACAACCTTCATTACAATTTGCCGGTTTGACGCCCCAAAGTTCCTGGCAGCCTCGACCAAGGCACGATCCGCATTCTTAACACCGGAAATTGAACTCATCAACGACGGGAAAAGCGCGGCAATAAATGCGCAACACAACACCGGAATCAGGTTCAGCCCGAACCAGATGATAAACAACGGCAGGAAAGTGACGATGGGGATTGGACTTAAAAGCAACAATACCGGGGCCAGCGCGAGGTCCAGCCGACGCCAGTAACCGATCGCCAAACCCAAACCGACCCCCAACGTGCAGCCGGATACGTACCCGATGGCAATGTCGCGCAAGGTAACCGCCGCCGAGGCCAGCAGATACCGCAGGTTCTCCACAAGCGCCGCCAACACGGCGCTGGGCGCTGGCAAGAACACGGACCGAATCACCCCGCCCCGTACGCACGCCTCCCATACAATAAGTACGCACAGGACACCCGCAAAGGGGAGCAGCCAGTGTTCCGATCTGGAAGCGGTACGCTTCACCTATCAATTCCCCGGGAGCAGTTCAAGATGAATCGCCTTATCCAGATCGACCGGCGCATCTGCTAGGCCCTGTTGGAGAAAATAGTCATGCATCTCCTTAATGTACGCCACATCCGGCTTGCCGTCCGGAGAGACATACGGCCACACCGCGGCATCGACCGTCTTGGGATCAGAACCCGTGTAGGCCGCAATGATCTGTATCGCCTCCGTGCGTTGCGGCTGCTTCCCGCTTCTGGCCTCCCCATACCACTGCGCCGCTTCCACATATGCCTTTAGGAAGTTCCGCAACAGATCCGCCTTTTGTTCCAGGTTTTTACGGGTAGTAAAAATCACCATGTGCTGCTGGCCGTTTACCGGGAAAAACTTCGCCACCTCGTTCATATCAAACCGAATCCCGAGGCCTTTCTCCACCGCCAGAGTAGCGTAGGGTTCATTCAGAATCGCTGCATCAATCTGCTTCGCTTCGAGAGATGCTACCGCCTCACTGTCTTCCAAATACTTCGGCTGCACGTCCTCGATTCTCAAACCAAGCCCACGGAGGATCCTCGAAAGCGCGTAGTACGAAGAACTGCCCTCGCGCGGCGTCATGATCGACCGCCCTTTCAGATCCGTCAATGCTCTGATTTGGCCGCCGTCCGACAGATCTTTGCGGATCACGACACTCGGCACCACCCGGCTCCCGTCCGCCAGGATCACGAGGTCCCCCTTCTTCACCATATTGAACGATCCCGCCGCCAACGACCCGATCACAACGTCCAAGTCGCCTGCCTCCATTGCCGCCATCGACTGCTTGCTGCTCTCCACCAACTTGATGGAAGCCTGCAGCCCGTACTTCGTGTACAGCCCCTTCGACTCCGCAATCTTCAAGCACGCCCCCAACTGCGTGGTGTGCCCGCCAATGCTAATGGCCGACGATGGAGTCTTCTGGGGACTTGACTGACTACAACCTTCTTCCAGTAAAATTGAAAACAGCAGGCACAGTACTAATGTGACGTATCTCATTTTATACATCTCTTTTCTAGCCATTTGTTCGCTCCCTCCGGTGGCTCTGTAAACAGGACTTCGTTGTCGTCCGCATAGGAATTACAGCTCCAGGTCTTTCAGGTAGACCGATATGATTGCATCTGTGCAACGTTCCACTGCAGTAACAATTTTGGGGTCTAGAGAGTTCCTATATTCCGTCAGAAAACTATTGATGCCTTCTTTTGGTAGCGTTTCAGTCTGCTTTTGCCACTTGAAACCAAGTTCATCTTCTATCTTGTCGGCAACTACCAGAGCCTGAATCATGAGCTTATCGGCTTTCCCTACCTTTCCGAGTACCTGTTGAACGGTCGAGCATTCTCCATAATCGATTCGCTCAAGATAATCCCGTGCTTCACATAGCTTCCCCTTGGGTTTGTCGAGAAAATGATGACACATTACGGGTAGCAGCCACATAGGCCAGTTCGGGAGATCGACGGAGTATGCAATGTCTCGGTAGATATCGCAGACAGCCTTTACCGGATGCATATCGTAATCCCGCTGAATGCGAATGCGCCGCCTAGAAAGTTGACGGATAGCCTTTATTGTTTTACGCCCTTGATCTGGTTGTTTCTTCGTGAATTCCTTAGCTTTCTCCAGAATCTCCTGGTTTATTGCGGGTAAGCCGTTCCGACCCCTAATGGAGTACGTCTTTCCGATGTCGTGCGCCAAAGACGCCGCCCGGAGCTGCAAAACCGGAGCGCCATACGGCCATGAGAAGCCGTCGCTCGTTAACTGACGGATGAGATGATCGGTAATACGCATCACTCTGCATGTGTGCGCAACAGTATCATGCATTCCATTTATCATATTATATAGCTTATCGCTAAGATACCGGAAAATATTCCACACGTTGTCGTCTGCCTTGACAAGTGGCTCCAAGCCTTTCGACAGAACTGGCAGGCCTACCAGCGAGGATGCAAGGTCGAAACGCGGCTTGTATCGTTCTTCAACGTCCTCGGCCCCATCAGGAAGCTTGGCCATCGCAATGAAGAATCGACCCTCTTTGCCCACGAACGGAAGAAAGAAAGCGGGACCGAAAGTAGTAAGTCCTGCCTGCCTAAGAAAATGCTTCAACTCCACCGCAATGTGTTCTGCTGCGGTTCCTGAAAGAAAGTCCGGGACAGGATAAGGTTCAAGCGGGTGGTTCCTTGACTTCAATAGGAAGTGGAACAGCGTGCTATCCGTATGAAGATCACGGGTTCCATATATACCGGTCTGCTCGTTAAATCTATAGTATTTATCAAAGGCGGGCCGATGGCGCTTTTCTTCGGCTCCCCAATAGCCTGCAAGACAGAACTGTTTATTGTCATGCCAGAATTCGGCGAGATAGCCAAATTCGACTGGCAGCTGCAGTTCCGTCAGAATCCGTTTCAGAACGTTTGTGAGGGTTGTGCCGTCACAATGCTGGACTTCCCGAAACACCGACCCAGCCAAAGAAGCTATCTCGTCATTGCCCATGAACAGCTCCCTCGTCATCTAGATACCCGAACTCGCGAAAAAACTCCAGACATGTGTGCTCATACGAAGTGCCACTACTCAACAACCGTTCAAGAAGACCATCAAGGTCCTTGTTTGGAACTCTGGGCATTTCCTCGCCGAGGTTCGTGTCACAAAGGTCAGGGAGGTTTCCGGAATACGCGCGATTTACGTAAGCTCGGAGTACGCGCAGAGCCCATGGTGTATCCATGGATCTAGCACTTATCTTGAAAAGGCCTATCCCCATCCTTTCGTAATACCCTAAGTCTTCAGGTCGAATGGTCGGGGCCTTGATGATCTCTAACGGGTCACGTTTCCGCATGGCGATGCAGTTGTCTTTCAGCCAGTTGCGGTTTTCTGGCTTGGCCAAGTCTTCCGGAGACAGTGTACTGAGATGGGAAATGAAGACTCTGTGGACTTGGCGGTAGGGGCATTTGTAGAGGCTGCCGGTATTGGCGTAGAGTTCGATTTCGCAGGAGACGGTCTTGCAGATCTTCGCGAGTTCGTGGAAGTCGCGGTTGGCGTTCTGATGGAGGATGATGCGGTCCGCGCCCATGTCTTCGAAGCGTTTTGCGGCATCGGCGTCGATGACGTCGCACAGGCTGGAAACGCACACCTGGAGTCTTGAGCCCGAAGCGTCGCGAAAAGCAATAGCCCTCTGCAGAACAAAGGTATCGGTGATGGTGACGGCATCAATCCCGGCCTCCACAAGAAAAGCAAAGAACTCATCCAACTGCCGCTGGAAATCCGACCGAAACTGTCGCCCGTCAAGACAGAGGCCGTTAAGGAGCGCGTTGTAACCCACGCCATGCGCATGCGCGAAAGCGGCTTGGCTTGCCATGTCTTCCAAGGTCAAGGGTATTGCGCCCGCCCTTCCAGATCCGAGTAGTGTGGGTGGGGTAGCTGCGAAGACTTCGTGGATATGTGGCGCGAATCGTTCGAGGATCGCCTCTAAATTGCCCGGGTGTCCATTTAGACCGACACAAAACACTGGACGTCCCTCCTAGAGAATGAAAGAAACAACCTGGAGAATGTCCGCCAAGAGACTCAGGGCGGACCTTGTATTGGAACTTTGCTGCTCTTTGAGTAGTCGCAACTTCGCGAGTAACTCAGCGGGCCCGCTCCGGCGATAGAGTGACTCGATCCCCTCCCAAGCCTTTTCTGATTTAGCAGAAGCCGGGGCGAGCAGTATGGTTCGGGTGTGTTCCAAGACCTGTCGGGATACCTTTCCGACGCCGAGATCCTCGAGGGTATCGAGGATCTCCTCGACCCTTGCGCGTTCCTGACCGGAAACGACATCGTAGTCTTCGACGTTCAACTCTACTCCCCGCCGGAGGTTGTCGATGCGCAGCAGTGATTCTGCCAGCCAGTGGGAAAGCAGGCTGAAATTGTCCGCTTTGTCCGCCGGAGCCTTAGGCCGGTTCTCTTGGTTCGGATCCAAGTAGTCGAAATAGGAAGCCCCGCGTACGGCTTCCGCCACTCCCGGCTCATCTTTGAACGTCTCCAGCAGCCAGATGTAATCGGGAGCGTCCAAGGCGCGGTAGTTAAACTCGTCGACCAGTCTTGCGCATACATGCTTGAAGTAGACCTTGGGATACGCTATACCCATGCGTTGAGCTACGACCACGCCTACTGCGAATCGAACCAGGTCCTGGTATGAAAGGTGGTCGGCATTTCCCGGCAGGAGTGTTGTATCAACGACGGCCTGCCCCAGAGGCTGGCCGGCCCCTCCCATCACTGGTCCAAGCCGATATAAGGTGTGGGCCATCTTCTGGATCCTGTCCTTGAGATCGCGGGTCTTGTCCTGCGCCTGTCGAATCAACCACGCGACACCTGCGGATGTTGAGGCATCCACCCTTTGCTTGAGCGTATTCGCATCCTTTGCGGAGAGTTCCGATAGATCGAGGAGCTTGTTCAGGGGTAGGCGCAGTAGAAACTCGACCGCGTAGGTGGTCGCGATCGGCTGGACCTTCCTAAGTCCCACCTTTTCTCCCCAAGCGCCGTTCTGTTGGTTGTCGAGTAGGAGGTGCAAGCCCGGCAGAAGGTGCTCGGCCGTATCATCGAGGTTTCTGAACTGCAGCGCGAAAACAAGTGCCTCCGCCGTATGGCGAAGGTCGACCTCGTAGTTGAGAGTTTTGAGAGACATTCCCTCGACTTCGAGTTCGAAGTTCTGCCCGGGGTACCAGGTGTAAAAGCAGCCCTTATCCAGGTGGCATTTCGTGATCCAATTCCAGGCCCGCCCGATGCGATGGTCGTAGCGATCTCCATGGAGTTCTCTGAGTATTTGCGCCGCCGCCAAGGTCCGATACATATTGGGCTTGGGGACCCATTTCTCGGACTCTTCCATTCCCTCGCGGTCAATTGCCCGACCTCGGTCCGCTCTTACGGTGTATCCCTTTCCCCACTCGCCCCAAGGGGTCTGGGTATGGAGCAGTTGTTGAAACGCGGTGACGCAGACAGTGGCGACTTTATCGTTGTGTCGGATGGAAATCATGATGTCTCTGGCATTCGCATTCGGTGCCCAATCTTGGTATCTTTCCCGCCCAACCCATTGGCGGCTCTCATGGTGCGGTATGCGCAAAGATCACCGCATAGCGTACACTCAGCAACGTCCGGGCTACGCCAGCGGATCGATTCGGCGCGTTGGGGGTCGGCGCTGTGCGCCAGTTGGAACGTCCAGTCGAGGCGTTCACGTGCTTTGGAGATCTCACGATCTTGCTGCAGATCAAGACCTCGTGCAACGTCGACGCTATGGCAGACGTAGCGGGCTATAATGCAGGCTTCCTTGACCTCATCTTCCGAAGGCAGGGCGAGGTGTTCTGCTGCCGTAATAGTGGAGATCATGTCGGCGCCGTACAGGAGCGCTTGGCTTTGGCCGACCGCGGCAATGGCATGATCATACCCGATGGCCGTGTCGGTCACCAGCGGCCCGAAGGAGACAATGGGGGCCGGCATTTGTTGTTTATGAAATTGGAACAGCATCTGGATTCGGTCCAGCGGCACATGTCCGCCGGACATTACTTCGACTTGCACCCCCGCTTCGTTGGCCTGTCTAACCAGCCGGGCGGTCTGTTGGATCTCTTCCATCTGGAGTTCGTCAGCGGCGTCGGCGATGCATCCAGGCCGGAATGCCAAAACAAAACAGAGGACTTTGTCGTTTTCGCGAGCGGCGCGGAGAACGCGATCGAATTGTTCGGCGTAGGGATTCTCGCGGCGGTTTCGCCGCATCCACGCGATCATCAGCGAATTCGTCTTATTACAGCATGGCATGATGCGGCTGCTACTCCGCAGCATTTCGAGCAAATCAAGTGTGATCGAGAAGGGGCCGGTAAGGAACTCGCACCCAGAGGCCGCGCTTTCCTCTATCTGCGCCAGGAACTGCTCCGGTTCGACCGTCACAAAATCTCGTCCTTGCCGCCGAACTTGGGCCGCAACGCGTATGGACTGGCAAATGCCAATGGGGATATTGATTTCCTCGAGCAGGGTAGCATGAATGGCACCGACATCGCCGGCGGTGCTCCCGTCGATGATGACTGTCGCCCCAGCATCTCGGGCCGTTTGCGCTTTTCTCAATACGGGCCTCAGATCGGCATCTGCTGAGGATGTACCTACAATGCTGGCCAGCTTTTTTCGAAGGCCCTCTCCGATGCCGACCGGTGTTATGTCACGCTTTGAGGCAAAAACGACCGCTTTTCCCGCTGCCACTTGTTCCCGCAAGAGTTCCGTTGCAACATGTTCGGCTTGCGACACCTGTGCGACGGCGTGCGGAACGTTTCCTTTCTTGCACTCCGTGAGAATGCTCAACCGTATCCCTCTCTTTTCACCGCATGACTGACAACGCGCCCCAATGGGCATTCCGAGCGTTCGGAAACCGCAACAAAAGGAACCTGCCTTGTCTCTTTGGCGACACCAGCGGCAGCGCCGGCGCCGAACGCGCAAAGCACACTGGATCGCTTGGGTAGCAACCCAATGCGTGCCGCCTTTATCGCACCCAGGATTGCGATCAGTCCCGCCTTTTGCATCAACTCACGCGGCTCGTTCTTCCCGGGCTGCATGGCTACTTCAACACCACATCGCTCCAAATGCGCAAGAACTTGTGTTTCCTCTCCGCTGCTCACAAGCAGATGATTATATTCGGTGTAGCCGAGCACAAGCAATAGGCCATCACTGGTACGAAGTACCGATTCCATATCTGCAAACGTGCCATAGGTTTCCGGATGAAAATCATACATTATCTCCTCAATCGGCCGATTATCGTCCTCGGCAAGAACCACCTTTGTGGGCCCCAGGCGGGGTTGGAGGTAGCGTCCGAGTGCGCAGTTTGCCGATTGCTGGACTGCCAGGAATCGGGGCAAAACCTTGAGGCAGCCTTTTTCGTGTTGTTGAACCAGATAATCGTAGATGCCGATTGGGCCAAAGCCTGCACAAACGGTCTGGACAAGCCAGTCACAGGGTGCGCACTCTTCCATGAGTCGCTCAATGGCGGCTCCCCGCAACCGTGCCGCATCAAGCCAGTGTTTGTTCTCCGGCATCAAAGACATTCCTGTCTCACAAGCGAAGCGGTCGCACATCCACTTGGTTTGCGAGGGGTCCTCTACGGGATGAATGTGAGAGAGCGGTGAGTCAACACACCGAGGATCCAATTTCGAGAGGTTTTGACTCGGAATGAAGAAATGCGTGCGAATCCCAACTCGGTTGGCATAAGATGTGAGCGCCATTCCGGTGTTGGCGCCGGAGCTAAAGCAAATCGAATCACTCCCACGTCTAAGACAGTCTGCCACGCACATTAAAGCCGTCACGGCCTTGAAACTACGCGTATGCATTTCAGACGACTCATCCAGAATGTGAATGGTACTGCCATCACGCTTGAGCGGCTCGAGCAGTCTGACTTTTTCCTGCACAGATGCCGCGCGGACGTGGCCAGCTTCCACAGTTGATTCGATGCGTGGGAGAAGGTCGAGCAGGTCAACTGAGGCGGCCGTCATTTAAGCAGATCCTCCAGTTCCGCTTCGCTTACCGTTTTTCCCCGATGGTCGGCAACTAGACGCGCCAAGCGTCCTGGAGAATAGCCGCGCTCTAGAGAATACTCTCTTAGGGCTTCTTCCATTTCCCGTGAGGCGTCTACCAAGAACCGACGCGTCTGGCCTACAGTTTCCGGCGGGTAAGGTTCATATGCTTCCTTGTGGCCACGCAGAAGTTGGGCATAATGCGACGATGCGGAGTGACAAAAGGCGAGCGGACCAAAGATTGGCGCGCAGGGTGCGACAGGGATGGCCAGAAGTTCAAGAACGCTTCTGCATATCCTGGTTAGATCGGCAAGCTGGACGCCCGTCTTTATCCCAAGACGTCTCTCGGCCACTAGAGCTACCACCTCAAGAGAAGCATTTCCGCATCGGTCTCCGACGCCCCCGACAGTCACGTCTGCGCCGGACGCACCACTTTGGATCGCAATAAGTGTGTTTGCCGTCGCCATTCCAAGATCGTTGTGAAAGTGAACGTGGAGGGGGATGGAGGAGATCCTTGCCAGTTGGGCAATCAGTGCGCCAACCTCCTGGGGTAAGGCAACACCTACAGTATCGTACAGTACAAACCGGCACGGGTTCAGCATACAAAGTGACTCTATGATCGAACAGACAAAATCGGGCTTCGCCCGAAACACGTCCCCCAAGCCAATGCCCACTCGCGTGATTCCCGCTGACTGCGCATCTCCCTTGGAGGAAGAGAAAACGTCTCTCACACGTTTAACTGGCGGGCAAACCGGGGGACCGAGAGAACTCCCGCCAAGGCGTATCCCGGATACGTGGAGCAAGAGATCGACTTCGTCAACTGCGGCTTCGGCAAGTTGATTCAGCCGTTCCTGGCGTTCCCGAGACTCCACGTTCAGAATAGCAGACTTGACCAAGTGTCCCAAGGGTCGAAGTTCTGCCAAAAGTGACAGTCCAAGCTGAGAATCGCCCGGCCCCACAACCTCAATGGCTCTTATCCCAAGAGCAGCAAGTTGCGCCGCGACTCTAGACAGTGAAGGCTGTTGTATCTGAGCGACGGGGCACTCGAGTCCTTCCCGCAACGTGGAATCGCGCAATAGGAACGGCGGGTCTTGGAGTGTCGCCGTTCGTATTCCGAAGTCTGTCATGGGGCCATTTCCCGATTAGAGCCTACCGCCTGCGCCCAAGAACGGTGACTGAACGCCTTCTCGATTTGGGATGGAAGTATTTGTTTGTCTACATCCATTTGAGAACAACTAGCGCGATTGTGCCCGTTCAGCGACAAGATAGTAACCTCCACCCTTACCTCCGGCTCCCGACATTCTGCCGCATCAGCCACGACAAGCACAACTTCCCGCCCCGTGGGGTATCCCGGGTGAGAGCATTAGTGCATGCACCGTTCCGGTCATATCCTCGAAAGTGACTGCCCTTTGTGCTGCAAGGCAATGAACGACGTCCATCAAACCTACATAACGAAACCCACCGGGTGCTTCTTTTTACACTGCCACCCGCTATACTTTTACTCCGCCGCGATCACATGATCGATTCCATTTGGCTTCAGATCGATTGCTGCAAGTGTTGAAGTCCGACGGCAGATTCTGGTTAAATGCCGACAAAGAAATAGCATCAACAGAATGACGAGGCATTATCTACATTTCCACACGGGCCAAATGGACACTATGAGCAACAGGAATGTGAGGGAAGAAAGCAACAGTCATGCACAGATGTCAGTTCTAATTGAAGAATACAAGGAGCGCGGAAGTTTCATACGACTGTTCTTTACACTCCAATTTGCAGCAATATCGGCATGCGTGTCTATTTTTGCTGCCGTCTTGGTCATAGAGCAATTTAGGGACACACAGCTTCTTCGTGCTGTAGTACTTCTAATCACATGTCACGCCTTTATGCGTCTTAGTTGGGCGCTAATATGTGGGATCAACAGGAATGAGGAGTACATTCAGAAGGTTGTCGAAGCAGGTATCGCGTCTCTTCACTTCTACACGGACAAGAACAGAATGTCCAAGAAGACCAGTGTAAGAAGGGCCGCCTTCTTTATTTACACAGCCCTAAACGCAACCATCTTGGTCTTAATGATGTCAAGAGACACTCTTGTGGATGAGGCTTATGGATTATGGATACTGATCATTCCACTATTCCTCTCAAACCTCAATCTTTTGCGCCACCTGAACTTTCCCGACAGGGGAAAATAGGATCCTCTAAGAATGGCGCTAAGGGCGGCACACACCGATGAGCCGTATTGCGACAGGATTACACTCCGATGCTGTGCGCTTGTTGCTGCGACCTTTAGAGGTTCCTGATCCTCAGGACTTCAAGACTTGTGAGTTCACGGTAGTGTATCATGCGGTAGCCCTGAGAGCACGGAGTCATTCTGAAATGGCACATCTTTTCCGAACACAAGACAAGGACGGCAAGCTCCATCCGAAGTGGCGGTTCCAATACACGGACTGGCGTGGTAAACGCCACACGAAAACAGGGACCAGTTCGAGGAAGGAGACGGAGAAGCTTGCTCAAAGGATTGATGCATACCATGAGGAGATTCGGCGGGGATTTCGGCCGGCGCCGAAACTGGCGGATGAGGCGGCTCAGCGGCCTTTTGCGACCTTGGTAAACGAATACCTCGCATGGGGCAACTCGCAGGGCGGACGCAGGGGTAGGGCGTGGTCTAAAGGCCACTCGCGGATGCAGCGGGCTCGCCTGAAGTGGTGGGAGGAGCAACTTCACCCCAAGTCCCTGTCAAGCTTGGAAAAGTGTCTGCCTCATGTCGAGAAGGCGCTACGTGGCCAGCAAGAACGTGGCACATCAGGTAAGACGATCAACGACTACGCAGCGACACTCCACAGCTTCTGCAATTGGTGTATTGACCGCGACTACATGGAAAATGACCCGCTGAAAAAACTGAAGCGGTTCGACTCGACCCCGAAGGAAGTGCGGCGGGCTATGACCGCGGAAGAGATCATGCGGCTCCTTGAGGTCGCCCCGGAATACCGGCGGATTTTGTACGAGACGGCGTTCTGTTCGGGGTTGAGGGCAAAAGAACTGAAGTCGCTCACAATCCATGACCTCGACTTGCGGCGCAGCGGGCTTTGCCTTCATGCAGAATGGACCAAGAATCGAGTCGGCGGATTCCAGCCGCTTCCTTCGGTCGTGCTTCATCACCTGGCAGAGTTCGCGGCTACGGGACAGGCAAAGGCAGTGTACCGTCGGCAGTTTATTCGTGCCGGCTCGAAGGCCGATCATCTTGGCGAACCGCTGCTCTACGTACCGACTCATCCATCGCGCACATTGAGGACTGACCTTCAAGCGGCAGGTATCCCCATCCGCACCGAGGAAGGCAAGATCGATTTCCACGCATTGCGCGTGGCGTTTGTGTCCTTCGTGGTTGAGACGGGTACTGACCTGAAGACGGCTCAGAGTCTGGCCCGCCACACGAACCCCGAACTGACGATGAATGTGTACGCGAGGGTGCGCGGAACCCGGCTTTCCGAGGTCGCCGAAGCGGTCGGCAGAATCATTCTTCCCCTCAAAAGCACAGTAGTAGCACAACGCAATTTAAGAGACGCCGTAAGTCATTTGTTGCCAATGCCTTACGCACAACCGACGTCCGCTTCGATTCCCGCCGCCTCCACGTCATGATTCTTCTACTTCTCACAATTACGGAGACGCGTCAGTAACGCGTCTTGGCTTATGACATAACGTCTTGGTATAAATAGACTTGCGAATGTCGCACGGGGCTGGCTCTATCAGATGGAAAGGGCGCTGTTTCGTAATAAGTGTATTACACGAGGATTGACAATTAGCCGTCGGGGTCGCATTTATGGAGGCCCTCGCGATTCTGTTCCATTTTTGTGGGCTTTTCCTTTACCGGCGGCTTTTCCTTTTTTGTCGGCTTTTCCTTTACCGGCGGCGAGTAGACAGCGTCAAGCGCATCCTCGCGCTCGTCTTCAGTAAACCGCCATATTTTGTTAGCGAGCACTTTAGGGCGGCTATACATCCCGTTCTTGCCAATCACTTTGCTGTCCCGCAGCTCCCCCACGATCACAACGGCCAATCCCTTGCGAAGCTTGCCAGCTGTCGTAGCCAGTTCTGCAAAAGCAGCAATCTGGATGAAATGGGCAGTTTGCTTGCCGTTGTAGCAACTGTTGAAGGCGATTTGGAAATCGCAGCATGGTAAGCCCTCTTTGGTGTACCGGACCTCAGGATCGTGGGTACAGCGGCCTGACACTGTGACGTGATTCAAAGGTACAAATCTATGTTTCACGAAGGTTCTCCTATTTACGCTGTCTGGTGGGAAAGACAGCTGGGTTTGTTTCGAAGACAATGGATTTGGGGCCTGGCCGCTTCGGCGGTGCGCCCCACGTCCAGGCGTTACCTTCGCGGTGGCATTGTCGAAATGACTTGTTTCCATCCGCCCCGACAAGGCGCAATACGACGACGTCCTCAGCATAGTGGTATTGTCGCCTGAACACGCCCGCCAGCGTTACGAGAGATCTCCGTAAGGGTTTCATACCGGCGAACCGGAGATCGTTGCGCCACGGCCCGCGTAGGCGGCTTGCGTCATAATCCGTTTTCCCTTCCCGGCGCCGGCCCGCAAAGTGGAAACCGGATCTTTAGCAACCGCACAAGCTCGTCGAAGTTCTCCATAACGACCGCGTACGTGTCCGGGCAACGTAAGAGGCGGCGTAGGCGCTCGTCAATTTCCTCGTGCTCGAGCTCGTGCAGTCGGAGGGCCGCCCGGGCGGCCGTCGCTGGAAGGCCGTCCCGAATGGCGGCGAGGACGTCGAGCAGGATATCGCATGCCCGTTCCTTGGGCATCTTTGGCTGCATCATCATTGGCGGATCCCCCAGGAGTCGGCGAACTCGCCCAGGGCTTTGGCTAGTCGCGCGGCCTCTCGCCAGTGTCCCCGGGCGTCGGCCTTGGTTATGCGTTCCTTGACGAATTTTAACCACGGCGTCTTGATCCGCTCTCCATGCAACGCATCCGCGGCCCGTTGCTCCAGGTGTTTCCACGCGGGACTTCTCATTAAGCCGACTCCCTCTGCACTCGACGGGCAATTTCGATGTCTCTCTCGGGAACGTTGGCGGTCTTGGCGCGATGATCGAGAAACGCGAGCCGCTTTTCGCGTGGGGTTCCATCGCTCAGTAGGCTTTTCACCGCCGATACCACCGCGGGGAGCCCATACCTGCTGACGATTGTTGATATGTGATCAAGCGCCCGCTTCGAGCTGTCGCCAAGATGACGCGCGATAATCGCCGCGGCGTCGCCATTCTTTGACTTCAGTGCATGGTCAAGTGAGTCGGCTGCAGGTTTGGCTTCGGCGGCCTGGAATTCCTGGTAGACATGCACAACCCGATCCCACTCCTCGCCTGTGAAATCCCCGCCGTGCTGTCGCCAAAAGCACCACACTTCCGTCGAGGATCCGAAACGGACGGTACCCCCCGAATATGTGAAAACACCACCACCCCCATTCTTGCCCCTTGAGGGGGTAGGGGGTGGTAGTTCTTGTAATTCACTATTTAATAGGGCCTCATTTTTGCGCCCTGCCCGTGGCTCAAACCTTGCGCCCTGCTCGTGGCTCAAATCTTGCGCCACAGGATCACGGGTACTATGGCCCAAGTCTTGCGCCCTGCCCCCACCATTCCGTTGTGGTGGTATGGCCTCATTCTTGCGCCCTGGGGTATGGCTCAAACCTTGCGCCCTGTGTGCCTTGGTTGCATTCGCCCGTTTTTGTTGCGCCAGACGTTGCTTTTCAAGCCGCGCCATTTCGGCTAACGTTGGTTGATATGTCCGCCACGATTCACACCAAGCAAAATCCCCAGTCTTGACGTGGATGGGTAACAGGAAACCCTTTCCAGTGAGTTCGCCGCGGCCTTTGCCCCATGTGTTACGCGCAATCAACCAGGCGCAGGATACCCACGTAAACGGGATCGCCGCGGGCGTCCGTCCGCTTGCTGTCGCCAGCGACCACTTCCTCAGAAAGTCGAATAGCAGCCCGCGAGCAGCCGGTGAGAGAAGACGGGCGGCCTCGGAGTCGAGAATTTCATGTCGTACAACGGTGTAGCCGGGATTCATCAGGCGTTAACCGTCTTGGCCGCGCCCGTCTCGCAGCGCCGCGCGTCGAGCCATGTCCGCAGGTCCGCGACTGCGTATCGGCAGACGCGCCCGCAGCGGTAGAACGGCGGCCCCGGCGTGCGGTTGCCCCGGTGTCCCTCACACCGTGCCATACGAAGGAAGGCCATAGACATTCCAATAAACTCGGCGGCCTCCCGTGTGCTTAACATCGTCTTCGTGTGCATTCTGTAATACCTCCTTAGTAATAAGTATGACAGAATGAATGCTAATATGCAAGGGTATTAGTGTGACACAAACAAAGAGAGAGGCGGGTTTACAAAGGCAAGAGTGAAGCGGACTTACAAAGACAGCGTTACAGTGAACGTTACACTGTAACGTTAAGGGCGTCTCCCGCGCTTTTTGGGTGGCATGTACCCTTTGCCGGGTTTCCGCCAATACCCGCGCGGTCTTAGGTGTCTGCTAAAGAGAGTTCGCACGTTCCCCTCTGTCATGTCGCTTATTTGAGGTGCAATGTTCTTTACGAAAATGCCGTCCGGGTGTGCATCGATGATACGAGCAACACGGTCTGCCGGCGTCTCTGTCGCTGTATCGCACGGGCTTTTCTTGGCCTCCTGAAGGATTGTCGGTATCCATTCGTTGCTGATAGCGAGTTCCGGGTAGCCAAGAACGCGCATGAGTTCAGAATAGCCCGGCCCTGGTTCAAGGATAGGCCATTTCGCCTTGATTGCCCACCTAAGAAAATCTATCGGAGATCCATACTGTTCCCCGTCCCTTTTCTTGAAAGGCAGGTCTCCCTTCGCGAGTCCAGACCAAAGGGAGGAATCGTCAAAAAACAGGGAGGGGTCACACAGGTCGAAAAGTGTATCAGGGACAACAATGACGGAAAGGGAAAGGCATTCACTAAGGGACACATTCCTTTTCATCAGAAAAGAAGATAGCTCTGGTGAAAGTATTTCTCTTGTGAGCAGGCTGTCAACAGCTTCACGAACAGTCGCCATGTTCGTCTCCCGTCAAGACACCCGTATGATGGAGGTGCCCGGGGAAGACCGGCACGGTCCCGGTTTTTCGGCTCGCGTTGCCTATCCCCAGGCGAAGTTCAGTCTTTGGCGTTTGAAGTTGAGGGGAACGCCACCACGTTGCTCTGAGCAAAAACGATCTTCTGGACTGCCGCGGCCTTGGCTTGTGGCGCAAGGTGCGCATACCGCACCGTCATCTTGAGGTCGCTATGCCCGAGCAGCTCGCGCACGGTGTTGAGGTCAACCCCGGCCATGACCAGCTTTGAGGCAAAATGGTGGCGCATATCATGCCACCTGAAAGCTTGAATGTTCGCAGAGGCGAGTAATGTCCGCCATGCCTTGTTGACGTTATCAAATCGCGCTCCGGCTTTGCCAGGAAATACAAGACCGTCGCCCCGTGATGGTTGCCGCCAGGCCCGTAGCGTTTCCAGAGCCAGGCTGTTTAACGGGATATACCGCGTGGTTCCACTCTTGGCAACCGCGCCGCGCACCGTCACGGTCGAATGGGTGAAGTCAATATCGGCCCATTCGAGGCTGAACACTTCGCCCCGGCGCATCCCTGTACACAACGAAAGCAAAACCATAGGCCGGAGGTAGTCGGCGAACGCGCACAGCCGGAGGTCCGGCAAGGGTTCAAGGCCCCGCTGTTTACGCCAGAGGTTGAAACTATCCCGCCCGATGCGTATGCGTTCCTCACGAGCGTCAAGGGCGTCGAGCAGCCGCGTTTCCTCAGCATCATCGAGGAATCTCACGTTGGGGCTCTTGTCGAGCCTCAGCGGCTTTATCTTGGCCATGGGATGCACTGCAATCAACCCTTGGTCGAGAGCCCAAGAGTATGCAGCGTGCAACGCCGCCAGGTCGCGGTTTACTGTGGCGGGCCGTTTATCTTTCAGCCGTTTAGAACGCCAGTTGCTGAGGGCGTTGTGTAAAGTGGGATCGTCCAACTTGCGCCCAAGGAACTCTTTAAAGCAAAACCGGATCCGCTTGCCGTCCGCTTCGCCGCTTTTCTTGTTGGACAGGTACTTCGGCCCGTACTCTTTGTCGAGAAATTCGCCGAGCGTCTGAACGCGGCGCGAACGCTTCTCGACAATCGGATCTTTCCCGTCTGTGGCCTCACTCATAATTCGGCGGGCCTTGTCCCTTGCCTCTGCCGGAGTCTTCACAGCGGCGTCGGCGATTTTCAATTGCGTCTGGCGGCCCCGGATGCAAAACCGGGCGAAATACGACTTGACGCCCGAGGGCTCGACCCGGACAAGGAAGCCCCTGAGTTCCGAGTCCACAACGTTGTAAGGTTTCTCTCGGGCCTTCAGACTTTGAACCAGCTTCGTAGTGAGTTTGACGCGCATCGCTTAACCCCTCCATTTTCTCGCAAACTACCAGCAAACTAACTTGGATTGTACGCCGGTAGTCGGCAAAAGTCAACAGTAGAAATGGCAGCGTGCTTAGAAGCCCCGTTGTTATTGGGCGGAATGGACATTGCTTGACCACTGGCAGCTACAATAGGGTGTCACTGATTACGGCATAAAACGCATTCGCAATGCAGAGGTCAGGGGTTCGATCCCCCTCACCTCCACCACTTAAACCATTGAAGGCGAAAGGGTTAGATAACACGCGCTTGCGCCTGTTTCTTTCCTGCCTTCTGGTAAGCACACCGTAAGCACACCGCGCAACCCCTTTAAATACCCCGAGTTGATCTAGGCCACCGTACCCCTACCCGGCCCCGCTCGCGCCGTGGTGCGCCAACAGCGTGCGCCGCGCTATACTCCCCCTATGATTCCCGCGCCATTAATCGCCACGTTGCTCGCCCTCTCAAGGGTGCATCGTTAGCTTGGCAACGAGATCGCTTCGCTTGGCCATTTGTGATCGCCGGCGCCGCCGTGCCCGTGGTGGGCATCGTGGTAAGATTATAAATTAGCCGGTTAGAGACTGACACTTTAGGGGATCTTTCTATGGATTTACGTCCGCCTAAACTTTTCGTTTCCTATAGCTGGAGTTCTGACGAGCACATGGATTGGGTAATGACCCTGGCAAAACAATTGCGCGATAATGGTGTTGATGTAATCCTTGATAAATGGGATCTGCCAAAAGGTGCGGATAAACACCAGTTCATGGAGCGGATGGTCGTAGATCCTAAAGTCAAGAAAGTAGTCATGATTTGTGACGCAAAGTACGCGGAGAAAGCAAACGATAGAGTCGGCGGTGTAGGGGAGGAAACACAAATTATTACGGCTGAAATCTACGCGCAGAAAGACCAAAGCAAATTTGTCGCGGTGGTTGTTGAATATTATCAGGATGGTAAGCCCTGTGTCCCCGCTTACTACAAGTCACGTATTCACATTGACATGAGCCGAGACGATCTGTATGACGAAAATTTTGAGGAGTTGCTGCGGTGGGTATTTGACAAGCCCCTTTATTTGAAACCAGCCATAGGAAAAATGCCAGCGTTCTTGACACAGGATGCCACGCCATCACTAGGCACGACTTTCCAATTTAAGCGGGCGCTGGAAGGCATCAAAAATAGCAGGCCATACAGGACAGGGGCGGTCAACGAATACTTTGACAAATTAGCGGCTAGTTTTGGGATCCTTCGTCTCGTGCCAACCAGCGATACTATCGATCAACAGGTTATTAATTCAATAAATGACTTCCTGCCTTACAGAAATGAAGCCATACAGGTGTTCCTCACCCTTGCACAATACGGTCCCTCTGCGGCAGAACAGCGCCTCGTTCATCGCTTTTTTGAAAAGACAGTTCCATTCATGGTTCCCCAAAAGTCTGGACTTTTTTGTGACAAGGAGTTTTACAACTTCAGGTTTATTGTTCACGAGTTATTCCTTTATGCCGTTGCAAGCATGCTAAAGCATGAAAGCTTTGAGTGCGCCTCACACCTCATGCATCAGCCATACTATTTTCCGGGACTCATTACAGGGCGCTTGAGAGATTCTTCTTTTACCGCAATGTATATGGGCATGATGCCACTGATATACCGTAAGGATGGCGCCAGCGCGTCTCAGCAAGTTTCGAGGGATGAGCTGCTCACATCGCGTGCAACGGAGTCAGGTGTGAGATTTGAGGATCTCGTGCAGGCGGATTTTACGCTCCTCGTCACAGACTTGTTGGCCGTGCTCCGCGGTTATCGGTCGATCCAACACTGGATGCCCGAGACTATGATGTTACGTGATAATGGTGAGCAACCGCTGGAAATTTATGCGAGATCCAGAAGCAAGAGCTACTTCGAGAAATTAAAGTGCCTATTTCAGATTGAGCAAAAAGACGATCTAGAGCCGTTGATGCAGGCTATTGGCGAAGGCAAAATAAAGGTCCCCTACTGGAGTTCGGGCGTGGACGTTGCTGCACTACTCAATTTTGCTCAACTTGCATCAATTCCATAGCCGGTTCGCGATTTCTCCATGCCCTCTCGTTGATCTGATCTGGTCCTATGCGTAGGATAATCGCAAGGGAACCAAACAGGAGGTCAAATCATGGACAAGAAATCACTGGCAATCGGAATCTTGATCGGGGTGCTTATCGTCGGCTGCATGGTCGCGCTAGACGACGTGGCGGAAACGGGCGGGCGGTATCAGTTTCCGCCACAGTACGACATGACCAACGGCAAACTTCCCATTCTGGATACGGAAACAGGGACTGTCAATTGGCACCAGTACAGTACTCAGGCCCCGACAACGGTTGTCTATCCGTTCCTGACGGAGTCCGCGCCGTAAGGTCTCGCGATTCGCGCATAGCCCCCGCCGGGGGTAAAACTCTGGAATCCCGATAACTTTTTGCGGGTAGAACCCGTGACGGTGTGGCCCGATAACCTTGGGGAAAATAGGGGGGGACAATAGGGGACAGCCACCTATTTTCGGGGCGATTAAGACAGCCACCCATTTCAACTTCAGGTTTTCCTGAGCGCCAGCAGGCGGTTTGTTGCGGGGAGGCTGAACGGTTTTGTGTAGTGATAGACTTCCGCGGTGCCGCCGCCGTCGCAGGGGACTTGGGCTTCCTGCTCGGTGATGAAATCGGCGAAATGGGGCGCGTTAAACGCCACAAACGCCAGGCGCAGAGAATCAATAAGCGGGTCATAGCGCTGCGTGAGGTCGGGCAACGCCAAAGGCCCAGTGTCGACCTGGAACATCTTTTTTTCATGGCTGATGTTCATGGTTTTGACGGGGCATTCGATGATGGCGCGGAGGCGCGTCTGGGGGTTGGCGATTTCGGTTTGACTTACGATGGGGACAGCGGCGGCGGTGGCGTCGCGGACGGCTTCCCAGGTGTCGATCACAACGGCCTTAGGCGCTTCGCGCAGGTTTAACTCCGGCACGCCCCAGACCTCTTGGGGATCGGTGATGCGGTGGTAGCGTTTGTTCAACCCGAGGGTGCGGCGGAAAATGAGCCATTTGCCGCCGCCCCAAATGGGGAGGAAATCGTAGTTGTCGGCGTAAAACAGATCTTTTTCGCCAAACGTGTTCTCGCTTTTGCAGGACGCGCACTGGTAGAAATCAACAGACGAACCGTTGTCGTCGTCGATGATGCGCGTGTGGCTCTCGACCCAAAAGCGCACCGAGTTGAACTTCGCCGTGCAGGATAGAAACGAAAGGCCGTAGTCGAGCGGCGGCATGGAGAGTTTCTTGGTCACTTCTGCCGCCGTTGCGGAGACGCCCAGCGCGCACGTTGACAGCGCGGCGGCTCGAATTGCTTCCCGCCGTGTGATGATCATTGTCTTCTCCTTTCATGGGGGGCAGGCGAGACGCCTGCACCACAAGAAGCGGACGCGCGAGAGCGCGACGCCCACCGACCATTGTGTCAAGCCAGTCTTTGCGAATTGAAGCGGCGGGGAGGGCGCTTCCACGAATGTGCAGCCGAGACGGCCGCACCACAAGGGCGCCGCTTCCACGATTCTTCACTTCGTCTCATAGAACCATTGGGCCGGGACGATTTTGAGTTGGAGCGATAGGCCGCCGGTGTAGTTGAAATACGTCAGCAGCGCCTGATCGCCCACCCATGTTACAGCGGGGTACGCCCACGCGTCGCCTTCCTTATCTTCGATGTTGCGGAACTGCTGCCAGGTCTCGCCGTCGTCCTTGGAGACGGCGGCGGTGAGGGGATTGCGGCTCGATGCGCCGGGGTTGTGGTTCCAGATCGCCAGCAGGTCGCCGGTGGTCGGAATCCGGCTGATCGACACCGGGGCCGCGGTGCCTTCGAGAGGGGTGGCGGCGGGCGTGGTCCACGTTTCGCCGCCGTCCGTCGAGATGCTCTTGTACTGGCCGCCAAGCTGTGTCCGCATCAGCATCATCACGCAGCTTTTTCCTTCTGCAGGCGAGACGCCTGCGCTACCTTCTGCAGGCGAGACGCCCGCACCACAATTGATCTCGATGCAGGCGGGTTCCCAGCAGCCGTCGCCGGGTTTGACGCGCTGGGACTCGCGCCAGGTTTCGCCCTCGTCGTCGGAGAGGTAGCAATACGAGTCGCCTCCTTCCCAGGCTTCGAGCAGGATTCGACCGGATTTGAGGCGGATGGCGCGGCCGTTGGTCAGGCCGGTGTACTTGTTGTCGGGGCTGATCTGTTTTGCGGGGCTCCACGAGGCGCCTTCGTCGCCGCTACTGCGCATCATGACGCGGCAATCGGTACTCTCGGAGTTCTTCTGGCAGTAGAACAACGCGATCCGGCCGTCTTTCAACCGTAGAAAGTTCACCTCCATGACATTGCAGCCGCCGTCGTTCTCGACGAGCGTGAACTTGTCGCCCCACGTCTTGCCGCCGTCCTTCGAGATCTTGCCGGAAATCCGGGCAGGGCCGTGGTCGGCGCCGTTGCCGGCGTAGAATTCCGTCCAGCCCAGCAGCAGCGCGCCGTCTTTGATGGGGATGATAGCGGCCTCGCTGTTTCGTGGGTTGTCGGGACCTACCGGCGCGACGACGACGTGATACGGTTCGACAGCAGCGGCCATGGCGCTCAATGCGGCCATCGCAACCGCAACGCAAATGACAAGTCTGAAGATTCGCATCTTCGGTTCCTCCTTCTTGTGGACGCGACGTCCTCGTCGCGTTAAGGCCATACCGCTCAATTGAAGCGGCGAGGACGCCGCTTCTACGAATGTGCAGCCGAGACGGCCGCACCACAACAACATCCCGCAAGGCCGCGAAAAGCGGGGACAGACACGCTTTTTTCAAACTGCCGAAAAAAGCGAGTCAGTCCCCGTTTTTCGCTTTGAACTGAAACGCATACAGGTCCGCATCCTGCATGACGAAACGCAGCCGCACGGGCCGGCCCTCGAGGCTCGCCAGGTTCTTGCCATCTTTCCACGGCGCGATGCGGTCGAGGGCGTCTCCGAAAAGCGTAGTGCAGTTCGAGCCGGACGTCGCCGTTCATGTGGTCGATGAGGTAGTCGTCGACCAGCAGTTCGAGGCGCGACCCGATGTCGATCGGCTGAGCCAACGCGGGGTGCAGATAAAAGAGCACGGCGAACGCGGCCAACATAAAAACAGTCTTCATGATGCCTCCTTTTTCGTCTTCACAGATCCAGACACACCCTAAATACGGGCAAGGTGCGGCGTATTTTGGAGTGCGGCAGCTTGCTGCCGCTTTTAAAGTCAGCTACTGAGTAAAGCGCAAGCAAGCTTGCGCACTCCATATCGCTCGGCTTAGTTGATCTGTGACCATTTCCAGGGTTCGAGGATGTCATCAGTGACTAACGGGTCCATTGCCGTCGATAATTCTTCAATTGTTTCCAGTCGCAGTGGGCCGCGGTGCGCCAGGGCGACGGTTTCGCTTACCTGCTCGGGAGTTTCGGCGCCGATCACGAGGGGCGCGGCGAGCGTCATTGCGAAACGCACCGCAAGTTCCTTTGGCGACATGTTCTTCGACGCGGCGAACGCGTGCCAGGCGCGCGAGGCGCTTTCCGCAGCGGGCAATCGTGCGGCGATGGCTTGCGGCGGCATTGTAAGCAGGCCTTGGAGGTAGATGCTCCGTACGCAACAGAGCCGACCCGTTTTGTTTGCCTCCTCGATAACGCCGAGGCACATGGGGCGCCGGTCCCACGCATTGCAGGGCAATTGGATCACCTCCATCGCGGGGTGGGCCAGACAGCGGGGTGCGTCGTGGAGTGGCGACAGCGACACGCCGAGGTGCTCGAAGTTACCGGCGCGGCGATGGCTTTCGAGCATTTGGCCAAGCGGCCCGTCCCACTCGTCGAGATGCTGCGGGTGGTGAAGCATCATGCACCACAGCCGCTCAACGCCCAGCCGTTCAAACGTTTTCTCGACGGATGTCCGCACTTCGGCGGGATCTCGCAGTAGGGCCAGTTTGGATGCCACGTGCGCTTCGCCCGCGATGCCGAGTTCGCGCAACGCGCGGCCCAATGCGGCTTCGCTTGTGCCGTATGCCTGCGCGGTGTCGAAATAGCGGATGCCGGCGTCCCACGCGGCCCGCACGATCTCGCGCGCCCGCGCCGGATCAGGTTGGCCGTGTACGTTGGCGACGCCGTAGTCCGCGCCCAACTGGACGGTGCCCAGAATGATGCGCGACACACGCTCGCCGCGCCATGCGACATCCAGCAGGCTATCCGGCAGCGTCATTGGCGTGCGCCTCCGCGGGTTTGCGCCGCCGGCCCAGCGGCAACAGGCTTACTATCGGCCCGACGATAACGCCTGTTACGAGCGCCGACGGCATGATCCAGACGAAGCTGAGGCCGTACCAGTGCAAGTGGCCCACACCGATGGCCACAACCGCGCTGGCGATACCTGCCGCGAACGCGCCGGGCGACGTCGCCCATGGCACAAAGAACGCCATGAAAAACAGCACGAACAACGGCGCCGTGAGCAGGTTGACGATTTTGTGCGCCATTTCGAGGAGGTTGCCGCCAACCTGGCTGACTCCGATGCTCAATGCCACCACTGCCGCGCCGATCGTCCATGAGATCAGCTTTGTCCTGCGGAGGTTTTGTTTCTCGCTAAGGGCGGCGCCCCGGCGAAACCTGTCAATGAAATCGACCGCGATTACGGACGAGGCCGAATTCACGCCCGAGGACAGGCTGGACATGGCCGCCGCGAGCAGGCCCGCGATCACGAGCCCCGTAATGCCCGGCGGCAGCACCGTCACGATGAAGCGCGGAAACAGGGTGTCGGAATTGGTTTGGACGGTTTGCCCGGGCGGGAGCATGCCGGGGTTTTTGGTAAAGAACGCGAACAGGGCGAGGCCCATTGTTGCGAGGAACAGGCCCACGCACACGTCGGCAATTAGGTAGATGCCGACGACGCGGCGGGCCGTCCGAACATTGGGCGTGGCCAGGTACCGCTGGATGGCCATCTGGTCGGAGCCCGCGGTGCAGACGTGCCACGTAAAACTCGCCGTGATGGCGCCCATGATGGTGAGGCGCGCGTTCGGGTCGAAAACGATTTTGAATTCATCCCACTGCGGCGACCATTGGTGCGGCCACCATTCGCTGATGCCGCCCATCTTCAACGTGACCATCGCCAGCGTCAGCCCCGCGCCGCCAAACAGGATTATCGTCTGGACGACGTCGGTCATGACGACGGCGCGCAGGCCGCCCATGCTGGTGTAGGCCACCGTGATGAAACCGAGGGCCGCACAGACGTATGGCGAGGTCGACGCCGGCCAGCCCAGCAGCGGAATCAGCACCTTGGTGCTGGTCGCATAAATGATCACCGACATCCAAAGCAGCCGAAGCGACAGAAAAAACGTCGAGCCCAGCATCCGCACGCTCAGCCCGAGCCGCTGTTCGAGTAGTTCATACGCGCTGGTGATTTTCATCCGCATGATGAACGGTATGATCAGAAACCCGGTGACGAGAAACGAGAAGGGGTAACTCAGGTACTGCCCGGCAATCATCGGCCCGTGCTTGATCATCTCGCCGGGCACCGCCAGGTAGGTCAGCGTACTCATCATTGACGCGAACATCGAGAGGCCGACGGTCGACGACGGCATAGTGCGGCCGCCCAGCAGGTAATCCTCGCGCGTCCGCGTCCGCAGCGCGTAGTACCAACCCACGGCCATCATGCCGGTAAAATAAAAGACGATTACGGCCCAATCCAACAGCGTCATGACATTCTTTTCCTAATCCACAATCCGCAATCCGAAATCCGCAACGAAGTCACTTCGCCGTGTAGCCTCCGTCCACGGGCAAGTTGACGCCCGTCACGTATCTCGACGCGTCACTTGCGAGGAAAACAACCGCGCCCATGAGGTCGGTCTCGTTGGCGAGGCGGCCGAGGAACGTGCGCTCGCTGTACTGCCTCACGAACGGCTCCGGGTGGTTCGGTGTTTGCAGGCCGCCAGGCGACAGGCAGTTGCATCGCACGCCGCGGGCGCCGTAGTAGCTGGCGATGAACCGGGTGAAGTTGATCATGCCGCCTTTGTGGAAAAAGTAGTCGGGCGCCCAGGCGTGCATGGTCGTGCCGCGGTAGATGGGTGGGTCGGGCGCGATCATCCCGTGAATCGAGCCGATGTTGATGATCGACCCGCAGGCCCGTTCGGCCATGGCGTCGCCGAACGCGCGCGTGATGATGAACAGGCCCGTGGCATTGATGCGCATGCTTTCGTCGAAGGTTTCGGCGGCGCTGTGGAATCCGTCTTTCATTGGACGGGCGATGGCGTTGTTGACCAGCACGTCGACCTTGCCGTAGCGGTCAAGAAACCCGTCGCGTAGCGCCAGTATCGAGGCTTCGTCTCCCTGATCGTACTGCATGGCGCTGACGAGCAGGCCCTCGCTGTGCAATTCGGCGGCGAACGGTTCGAGCGCCTCGAGGTTGCGCGAAGCGATGCACGTTTCCGCGCCCGCTTCGGCAATTGCGCGGACGATCTGCCGCCCGTACAGGCCTGCGCCGCCCGTCACCAGCGCGCTCTTGCCTTTCAATGAAAACAGGTCCAGGATGGGCATCTTGAATCTCCCGACAAGTACAAGCCTGTAATCCTGTTGTGCCGCCGACAAGTCCGGCCGGCGGCAACTTGACCGCATGGTACGGTATTGCATCTAATAAGCACAATTTAAGTCTGGAGTCTGGAGTCCGGAGTCTGGAGGAAGAAAGACTGGATGCGGATTGACAGTCTGGAAGGAGTCCGCGATGCATGAGAGCGTGGTCTTGAAGAAGCTGAGGAACGGTGAGGCGGTGTGGTGTGCGAAGACCAACCTGACCGATCCCAATGTGGTGGAAATCATGGGGTATATCGGCATCCATTGCGTATGGCTTTGCATGGAACATGGGCCGATCGATTTCCAAACCGTGCACAACCAGGTCAGAACCACCAAGATGGGCGGGATGGACTCGATGGTGCGCGTCGCAAAAGGGTCGTACTCCGATTACGTCCGGCCGTTCGAGATGGACGCGACCGGCATCATGGTGCCGCACTGCATGTCGGCAGAAGAAGCGCGGAACATCGTGCGGATGACGCGGTTTCAGCCGGTCGGCCGGCGCGCGCTCGACAGCGGCAATTCCGACGGGCCGTTCTGCATGCGGCCGCTCGACGAGTACGTGCGGTTTTCCAATGAGCAGAAATTCGTCATTGTCCAGATCGAAGACAAAGAGGCCGTAGACTGCATGGAAGACATCCTGGCCGTCGACGGGATCGACGCGTTCTTCCTTGGGCCGGCGGACCTGTCGCACAGCTACGGAGTCCCCGGGCAGTTCGACCACCCGCTGGTGCAGGAGGCTGTCGAGAAACTCGCGGCGCTCGCCAAAAAGTACAACCGGTTTTGGGGGCTTCCGTGCGGGCCGGAGGATGCCCCCAGGAGGCTCGAGCAGGGCGCGCGGTTCCTGGCCGCGGGTTCCGACGTGATCGCCATAGCCGATAAGTTCAGGCAAATGCGGGCCGGATACGAAAAGGCGGGACTCACATTCAAGGCCGGCCTGTAAGGAGCAGCTATGAGAAGATGTTTTGACTTGACGCGGCGGGGGTTCCTGGGTGTTTCGGCGGCCGCTATTGCGCCGTTGGCGGTTGCGGCGGGAGTGGGGGAGGCGCGCGCTGATGAGAAGGCCAGGCCCGTAATCAAAAAACTGGGTACGATCGACCTGGACTTGGTCGAGACGTCGCCGGTTGTGTTCAAAAACAAGCTGTACCGGTTCGAATACGTCCGCGCGGGCTATTGGAACAACACGACGGGCGACTCCTACTTCCGGTTTGTCGACAGAACCGGCACACCCGGCCCCGCGTTCGCCAACGGCTATCACCTCGGCAGTGCGGCCGTGTTTGGGGACCTCGCGGTGGTCACGTGTGTGAACATCTGGGACGGCGAGCGCGTCGAGGTGTTTGCATCGCACGACCTGGAGGCGTGGGAACAGTGGAACGCGCTGGACTTGAAAGGGTACGGCATCTTCAACACGTCGCTGTGCAAGGCGCCGACGGGTACGTCCGGCGACGAATATGTCCTGATGTTCGAGGTGGGCAAGCCGCCGGAGGTTGCCGGGAACCCGTTCACGGCCCGGTTCGCCAAATCGCGCGACCTGCACTCGTGGACGCTCACCCCGCCCGAATGCACCTACTCGAAAGACCGGTACACAGCCCCGCATTGCCTCCGGTATCTCGATGGCTGGTTCTATGATTTCTATCTTGAGAGCGTCAAAGGTGGATACGAGCAGTGCGTTGTCCGATCCAAGGATTTGGCCAAGTGGGAGTTGAGCCCGCTGAATCCCGTTCTGCGCGCCTCGTCCGAAGACAAGCAGATCGCTAACGAGAAACTGGCTGAACCGCAGCGGGAAAAGATCGCAAACGCGCGCAATATCAACAACTCGGACATCGACTTCTGCGAGTTTGAAGGGCGGCTCGCGATCAACTACTCGTGGGGGAACCAGCAGGGTGTCGAGTTCCTCGCCGAGGCCGTCTACGATGGCACCGAGGCCGAGTTTCTGACGGGGTGGTTTCCAGCATAATAGATTACGTCAAGTCAGGTAGGCCGACGTGCCAGCTTGGTCGGAGCGTTGCGAGGGGAAGAGGCTTTGGACGTGGGCGGGCGTGGTGATCGGAGGCTGGGAAAGATCCCGTAGCTTTGCGCGGAGAGGGCCGACTTCGGCGAAGTCGGCCTACCTCGGCGAAGTCGGCCTACCCCGGCGAAGTCGGCTGTCTTTCTTGTCAGGAAGTCTTTTCCATGTAATCCTGGCCGAGTTCGGCGACAATCCTTGACGCGGGGAACTGGCTGGGGTAGTGGACGCTTTCGACATGGCCGTCGTTGTACATGACGCGGATGTTGGTGTCGGCGGTCATGTGGGCCATGTTGGTAGAGAGGAACTCCCACATGGTGGGGACGCCGGCAATCCGGTCGCTGAGGGGTTCGAGCAGAACCTCGGTGCCGTTCTTGGTTTTTGCGACGAGCTTATTGCCGCGGAACTCGAGTTCGCCACTGGCGTTGGGGTCGACCAGCGTGTGGTAGTAGGCGTCAAAGTCCTGGTCGTTGTGGAGTGCGAAATGGACTTCGGTCACGGCGGCCTGGACCTTGGTGAGGGGGGAGCGTTCGGTGCCGGAGGCCTGGGCCACGTCGTTCTCATACATCTGGCGGAAGGTCTCGCGGCAGCGTTCGCGTGTGGTGACGGGATCGCCGCTCAACCTGCCGCGATTGGCATTGTCGGCCATTTGACCGATCCTGTTTTGGCGCATGCCCTCGCCGATGGCGACGGCCTTTGCCTGCCGTATCGCCTTGATGCCCACCCGCAACTGCATCATGGCAAGGATGCTGATGATGGCGATAACCACCAACAGTTCTACCAGCGAAAAACCGTGCTGCCGCCGTTCAGGCATCATAACCGCCTCCCCGGGGGTCAATCCGCGCGCGCAGACGCGCATTGGAACTTGACTGTGGCCAAACCTCTCTTTGGAACTGTTATGGGTATTTGACCATCGGAACCGATCTCGATTTTTTGTAGAGGTTCCTCATTCAGATTGCATAATTCCGCCGAAATGACCCTGCAATTAAGCAGTATATGCTCGCGGACGCCGGCTTGTCCAGGGTTCCACAGCCGGATCACCCCGCCGGCGCCGTCCGCCGCGGGTTTGAGCGCGGTCACGACGGTGTCGCCGGTTTTAAGCTGCACGAACGACCGCGGTTCGGGCATTTTATCGGCCAGATGCGTGCGGATTCCGGCCTGGCAACCGGCGATCATCCGGAGCGCCTGCGGCGCGTTGAACCGGCCCGAGAACGGGTACAACAGGTACTCGAACTCCATCAGACCAAGCAGTTGGCCGTCCGGCTCGCTGGGCATGTAGATGGTCTTGCCGGTCGACCGGAACAGCGTGAGTGCGAGCGACCGGTCGGGCGTCTCGAGGACTTCGTATTCGTGCAGCCCAAACGGTGCGAGCACGGCAAGTCCGTTGGCATCGTCGCGCACGCCGAAGAACGTGGTGAAGGCTTTTTCGGGGTTGACGCGTTCGTGCCATGAGGCGGTTTCTGGCGGTATTTCGATATCGCGCTCGACCACGGCGAACGGCGTCTCGGCGAACGATTCGATCGCGGTCTTCAGGCCGGTCGGGAACAAGACGCGCAGCCGGTGATCGCAACAGGTGTTCCACACGCTGGTCTTCACGCGCAGGCACGGCGAGTCCTTTTCGACGTACAGCAGGTCGACCACGCGGAGGGGTGCGCGCCCTTCCTGCCGCCAGCCGGTTTTGTTGTCAATCGCCGGCGGCAGGTCGAACTCGCGCTCGACCCGGAACACGGTGCGCAGCGGCCCATCTTCGTCAATCGCGGTGGTGACGCGCGAGCCCGGCGACCGGTACACGATGTCGTTGACCAGTTGGCCGCGCGTCCAGCCGTCGCCAGCGTCGCCGCAATCTTCGTACATAAACAGGCCGTCGAACGAGTTGCCCGACTGGCCCGACAGCCGGGCGGTGCCGTTGGGGTTGAGCGTGAACGACAGTTCGCCGGTCGACGCCGACATCACGCCCGTCATCAACGAGCCCTGGTTGCGGACGGCGTCTTCGGTCTGCTCGATTCGGAACCCCGTGTAGCCCGCGGCGGGCAGTTCGAGTTCGGCGGCGATGTGATAGACGTCGCCGACGCGCGTGGTGCGCCGGCCGTCTTCGCGCAGGAGCTTGTACTCGATGTCCCGCTCGATCCGCGACAGTTGGAACGGGACCGGCTGGCCGGCCTGCGTGAAAATCTTGAACCGGTTGACCCACTCGGCGGTGGCGAGGCCGTCCATGTACTTGCTCGGCCAGTCGGGCGGGAACGGGATGGCCAGCTCGAACACGTCTTTCCGGTTAAACGGCAGCGGGTTGTGTACGACGAGGTTTGCGGCCTCAGGCTTGTCCGACGCGTCGGCGAGGGCGGCGACGGCCCTACGCACCACACCGTCCGCGATCAGTTCGCACTGGTCGAACCGGTACCGCATGTCCCGGTGGACCTGGTCGATGCTGCACCCGCAAATCGAGTCGTGGGGGTGGTTGCGCAACAGGTACTGCCACGCCGTGTCGAGATAGCTGAGGGTGGGGAGGTCGGATGCAGGCGGGGACGCCGCGGTGGGGACACCGGCACCACAATTTGCAGGCGAGACGCCCGCACCACAATTTGCAGGCGGGACGCCTGCGCTACCGTTCATTCTCTGGAACAGGGCGTACGGCTCCGCCCACTTCTCGAGTATGGCCTGGCACTGGTCGTTCCGCTGCTTGATCGGGTACCGCGCCGAGATCGTGTGGGCGATCAGGTAATGGCCGACCCGCTTCGAGTCGCGGGCCGGTTCGCGCAACTCGCCGGTGCGTTCCGGGAACTCCTTTTCATGTTTGAGCAGTTCCTCGCCGTACGTCTCGAGCGATTCCCACAAAAACTCGATGTCCGGGTACCTTTCTGAAAGCTGCTTGAGAAACTGCGGCATGATCGGGTCGGGCCGCTGGTGGTCGATGGCGTCGAGCATGAGAATAATCGGGCCGGTGCCGCGGTTTTTCTCGCCCTCGATATAGGTGTCGAAATACTCCTTGAAGCTTTCGTCGGAGAATCCGGCTTTTTTCATGGGCGTGCGGACGAGGAAATCGAACACGCCGTAGCTGCCCTTGTCGAGGATTTTGTGGGTGACCATCCGGCTGCCGTCGGGTCCGACCCACACAAAATGGGCCGGGTAATTCTCGTTTTGCGCCCCCCGCCAGCAGATGCCCGCCCGTAAACCGAACCCATTCATGATCATGGGCAGCGCGGCGATGTGGCCAAACTCGTCGGGCGTGTAGGCGAACCGCATTGGCTCGACTCCCATCTGGCGGCACACCCGGAACCCACGCATCAGGTTCCGCACAAAACTCTCGCCGGAGATAAGCCATTCGTCCGGCAGGTCATACCACGGGCCTGCAATCAGCCGCCGCTGGCGGAGCATCTCGACCAGCCGATCCCGCCGCTCCGGCCGGATCGCCAGGTAGTCCTCGAGCACCACGGCTTGGCCGTCAAGATGAAATGACTTGTAGTCGGGATCCCGATCAAGCAAATCCAGCAATTCGTCGACCAGCTCGACCAGCCACATCCGGAATTCCTGGAACGGCTCGTACCACTCCCGGTCCCAATGGGTTCCAACACAATAAAAAGCTTTCATCGGTGGCCTCTTTGTTATCGTTTAACTGCAGGCGGGCCGAAGTTTACTCCGGCAGGCGGTTTGGCGGCAAGAGAGGCGAGGTTGTAGCTTGAGAGACAAGTGGGGATGGCCGCACTCGATATAGGCTCGAATCCATGGCGGATAAAAATGGATTCTGCGGCTTAAATTCTGTATCCTCTCTCTCCAACCGTAAGCCTTCCGTGGTATATTTGTTATTTCACGTTTTTGGAGCCATTTAGTGGAGAAAGTCCGGGTAAGATTCGCACCGTCGCCGACGGGTTTCTTTCATATCGGCAACGCCAAGACGGCCCTGTACAACTGGCTCATGGCGCGCCATTGCGGCGGCACGTTTATCCTGCGGCTCGAGGACACCGACGTCGAGCGCAGCAAGGAAGAATACGCCGAGGTGCTGTTCGATTGCCTGACGTGGCTCGGCCTTGACTGGGACGAAGGCCCCGCGTTCAAGCACATCCCCGAGAAGGGCGATTACGGCCCGTACCGGCAGTCGCAGCGCATGCACCTGTATCGTAGGGAAGCCCAGCGCCTGCTCGACGAGGGCAAGGCATACAAGTGTTACTGCACCAAGGAAGAGATCGACGCCGCGCGCGCGCGCGCCGCCGCCGAGAAACGGCCGCCCCGGTACAGCGGCGCCTGCAAAAAGCTCACGCCAGATCAGATTCACGCGAAAGGCGACGCGCCCTACGTGATCCGGTTCAGAGTGCCCGAGGGCATCACCGTCATCGACGACATCATCCAGGGGCGCGTCAGGACGGAGAACAAGGAGTTCGACGATTTCGTCATCGTCAAACCGAACGGCGACCCGATTTTCCACCTGGCCGTGGTGGTCGACGACGGGCTGATGGAAATCACGCACGTGGTCCGCGGCGACGACCATCTCACCAACGCCACGCGCCACGTCATGCTGTTCGAGGCGCTGGGCTACCAGGTGCCGCAGTTCGCCCACATGCCGCTCGTCCACGACGAAAAAGGCCAGAAGTACAGCAAGCGGCTTCACGGCGCCAACGTGCTCGACTGGCGCAACGACGGTTACCTGCCCGAGACGCTCATCAACTACCTCGCCCTGCTCGGTTGGACGCCTGAGGACGGGACCGAATTGCTCACTCGGGACGACCTGATTAAAAAGTTCTCGCTCGAGCGGGCGGGCTCGTCGGCATCGCGGTTTGACCTCAAGAAAGTCCAGTGGCTGAACGGCCAGCACATCCGGATGCTCGAGGTCGAAGACTTGCGTGACCGGCTCATCCCGCGCATGGAGGCGGGCGGCCTGGACACGAGCGCCAAATCGCCCGAATGGCTGACGCGGATGACGGCCATCTGCCAGGAAAAAATCAAGACGCTCAACGAGATTGTGGCGTATACGGACTTCTTTTTCTCCGATCCGGCCGAATACGAGGAGAAGGCCGTCCGCAAACACTGGATGGCGCCGGGCGCGCTGAAAGCAATGGCCGAAGTGCTTGACGCGATGGAGCCGGTGCCGGAGTGGACGGCCGACGCGTTGCGCGCCGCGTACGAAAGCCTCGTCGAGCGGACCGGCAACAGCCTCGGCCATTACGTTCACCCGACGCGGCTGGCGCTGACGGGCAAGAGCATCGGGCCGGGTTTGTTCGAGCTGGCTGAACTGCTGGGGAAGGAAACGAGCCTGGCGCGCATGCGCAGGGCCATCGAGTTTATAAGCCGCGCGCGCGCGCCATTGGGGGCGACCCCGGAGGGACAACCGTGAGCGAGCTTATTATTGGCGTGGATCTGGGCGGAACCAACGCAAAAACCGCCGTCGTCACGCGCGACCGGCGCGTGCTGGCGAAAGACTCCCGGCCCACCGAGGCCGAAGGCGGGCCTGAAGCCGTCATGCGCGTCATGGTCGAAAGCATTGACGCGGCCCTGAAACAGGCGGGCGCGACGCGCTCGGACGTACTGGCGGCGGGATTCGGCGCGCCCGGGCCGATGAACTGGCAGACGGGCGTTGTGTTCAGCCCGCCCAACCTGCCCGGCTGGAAAGATGTCCCGCTCGCCGCGCAGATGCAGAAACGGCTCGGGTTCCCGTGTTTCATCGACAATGACGCGAACGTGGCGTGTTACGGCGAGTTCTGGCTGGGCGCGGGGCAGGGCGCTGACAGCATCGTGCTGCTGACGCTGGGCACCGGCGTGGGCGGCGGCATCGTCGTGTTTGGCCAGTTGCTGCGCGGCATCGACGGCACCGCAGGCGAAATCGGCCACCTCAAGGTGATGCGCGACGGGCGCATGTGCGGCTGCGGGAGCCGCGGCTGTCTCGAAGCCTACGGTTCCGTGACGGGCATGGTGCGGACCGCCGTCGAAGGCATCAACGAAGGCCGCAAAACTTCGCTGCTCAAGATGGCCGGCGGCGACGTCTCGAAGATCACCGGCAAGATGATCTCGGAAGCGTTGGCTGCGGGCGACGAGTTCGCCGGATGGGTGATGAAAGAAACAGCCACCTGGCTTGGCCTCGGCATCTCAAGCCTCGTCAACCTGCTCAACCCGGAAAAAGTCATTCTGAGCGGCGGCATGATCGCGGCCGGCGAAGCCCTCTTCGAGCCGATCCGTGCCACGGTGAAAGCCAATTCTTTTGAAGTCCCGGCGCGCCGCGCGCAGATATTGGCTGCGGGCCTTGGCGCGGACTCGGGCGTGATCGGCGCCGCGGGCGTAGCCCTCGCGCGATACCAGCAGTAGGTGGCCTTAAACTTGTCCACAATGACCACTGTGTGCCAAATACAGATTCACAGGATTGCCGAGACTAACGTCAAAAAAGGGACACCCCCCACAACTGCCGGGGGGCGTCCCAGACGTGCGCGGATTCTAGCGCAGAATGTCATGCCATGATCCTCACCGTCACGCCAAACCCGTGCGTCGATAAGACCGTCTTCATCGACGAGCTCCGCGTTGGCTCCTTTATGAGGTCGCCGCGATGCACCTGCATCCCCGGCGGAAAAGGCACCAACGTCTCCCGCGCCGTTAAGAACCTGGGGCGGGACACGCGCGCGCTCGTCATCGTGGGCGGCCATCCCGGCGCGCACGTTGTCGACATGATCGAGCGGCAGGACGGCGTCGAATGCGTGCCCGTGTGGGTGGGGGATCAGACGCGGACGATCACGACCGTACTTGAAGAAAAAATCCATCGGCAGACGGCTTTTTTCGAGCCCGGCCCGCGCGTCACGCCCGACGAAGAGCGCAAGATCGAAGAGACATTCTGTGCGGCGTTATCCGGCGCGCGCGTCGTCACGTTCAACGGCACCGTCCCCGACCCCGCAATCAACGGCATCTACGCGCGGCTTATCCGGCTCGCAGCCGACGCGGGCGCCATCACGGTGCTCGACGCACACGGCCCCGAACTGGAGCTTGGCGTCGACGCGGCGCCGTTCATGTGCAAGCCCAACGTCGCCGAGGCCGAGGAACTGGTCGGATACGCGCTCGATAGCGGAAAGGCGCGACTCGACGCGGTCGACTGGTTTCACGCAAAGGGCGTGAAGCTGGTCGTGCTGTCGCTCGGGAAACGCGGCGCTATCGTCTCAGACGGTGCGACGCGCCTGCGGGCCGTGCCGCCGGAGATCAAAGAAGTAAATCCCGTCGGCAGCGGCGACGCGCTCGTCGCCGGGTTCGCCATCGGCCTCATGGAAGGCATGACGCTGGAAGCCACTGCGCGGCTGGCGATTGCCGCCGGCGCCGCAAACGCCATGTCGTGGGACATCGGCCATTTCGACCAAACCCTTGTCGAAAACCTCAGCGGCCAGGTCCAAATAATCCGCTTTGAATGTGCAGGCGAGACGCCCGCACCACAATAATCCGCAAACGCCACTTAATTGACTCTGATTGTGGTGCGGGCGTCTCGCCTGCACATACTAAAATCACTCTCCCGTAATATCTTTTTCCTCGAAGACGGCGTGGTTGATCTGCGTGCGGACGTGGGACGTGTAGATGAGGTGGATCTTCCCGTCGTGGGCCTGAATGGCGTACGGGTAGGCGTAATCATCGTCGCCCGTCGCAATGTTCTTCTTGTACGGCCACGTTTTGTCGTTGTCTTTTGAGATGGCGACGGTGAGCGGCGTCCGGCTGGTTTTGCTGTCGTTGTACACAAGCATCAGGCTGCCGCTCTCGAGCTTGATGAACTCGACCGCCGCGTTCGGGTTGGGGAACGTCGTCTCGACGCCCGCGCTCCAGGTCCGACCGCCGTCATGCGATTCGGCGCGTACCATCCAGGCGTCGTCGCCGCGCGTGCGCGCCGGGTCGTAGCCGCCGCCCCGCCGCATGTACGCGACCAGGTAGTTGTCGTCGATCTGTACCACGGACGGTTGCAGGTTGCCGATGCGCGACGTGATCCGGTTGGTTTCGGTCCACGTCATCGTCTTGGGATCGCAACGCAGAAACAGCGAGGTCGTGTCCGGGCCGACAAACTCGGTGTCGTGGCCGGTCTCGTGGTAGATGGGCAGCAGGTAGTTGCCATCATTAAGCAGGAGCGGCTGCGACCTCACCATCATCCCGCGCTCGTCGGCCAGGATGAACGGGTCCGACCAGGTGTTTGCGCCGTCTCTCGAGATCTTTGCGTGGATGCGCGAGTCGGACCACGTCTCGCCGTACCGGACGACGTGGAACAGCCACACGACCCCGTCCGGCGCCTGCCACACCACCGGATTGCCGTCCGAATGAAACGGCGTGTCGGCAATTGGCGCGGGGGGAGTCCATTTTGTCTCGCCCTTTTTCAGCCGTGCACCGTACACTGCCGTGTCAAGCTCGTACTCGCCCGACCCGCCGTAATACGCAACATACAGGTCGCCGTTATCCAGTTCCTCGATGCAGGCCGGATGCTTGTATTTGCCCGGCAGCTCCGTTCCAAAAACCTTCTCGATCACAATCTCGCCCATGGCGCTCTGTCCCGCCGTCAACACGGCTAAAACCGCTCCCAGGAACAATCGCATCTCCCCATTCCTTTCTTCGTAAGAGGCATTCAAAAATACCAGTCCGGTTCACCCTACGCGCCCACTCACGGGCGAGTCAAGGCGCCGGCAGAGGCAGGTTATTTGGCATACGCCGTCATAATCGTAGTTTCTCTCGCGGTTTCGTTGCTGACCGTGTTCAGCGCGTTCGGCCTCGGCACGCTTCTGCTGCCGGCGTTCGCGCTGTTTTTCCCGGTGCCCGTAGCCGTGGCGGCAACCGCCGTCGTCCACTTGGCCAACAACCTGTTCCGGGCGGGGCTACTCGCCCGCCATGCCGACTGGCCCGTCGTCCTACGGTTTGCCGCGCCCGGCGCGGCCGCCGCCATACTCGGCGCGCTCCTGTTGCAGGCAGTCGCCGGTATGCCGCCCCTCTTTACGTACCAACTCTTTGGGCAGACCCGCACCGTCACGGCGGTCCGGCTCGTCATCGCCGTCCTGATCATTTTCTTCTCGCTGTTTGAACTGCTGCCCCGGCTGCAGCATTTGCGGTTTGACCGCAAATACGTCATCCCCGGCGGCATCTTGTCGGGTTTTTTTGGCGGCCTCTCGGGGCACCAGGGCGCGTTGCGTTCGGCCTTCCTGATCAACATCGGCCTCTCAAAAGAAGCGTTTGTCGGGTCGAGTGTGATTTCGGCCGTAATCGTCGACGTGGCGCGGCTGCTCGTGTACGGGCTTACCTTTTATTCGCAACACTTCAAATCGGTTTCGGGCGAGGCGCTTGGCCTTGTTGCGGCGGGATGCGCCGCCGCGTTTGCGGGATCGTTCGTCGGCGCCAGGCTGTTGCCCAAGATCACCCTGCGCACCGTCCAGCTCATCGTGGGCGTGATGCTGGTGTTCATCGGCGTGTTGATGGCGCTCGGGCTGGCGTAGGCGGGCAGCGCGGAAACGTGCGGCAATTCAACGGTTACTCCGGCAGATGTAGAAGATATAGCTTGCTGCGCGTGCGCAGACCCACGGCGGTCGAAGCCCTGCTACCCAACGATGCCCTGAACTCCACGCGGTCTATCGGTTCGTCAAACCGTTTCAAAAAATCTGGCCGCGCCGGCAAACCCCCCTCCCCGAACAACCACGCCGCCCACTCGTTCCGACCGACGGCGCAACCGAGGTCTGTCCGGCCGTCGCCGTCAAAATCCCGCAGCACCACGTGGCGCAACGGACCCGACGCCGTCATCGACATAAACCAATCCACCGGGATTTGTATCGCAACGTGAGCCGCCGGCCGCGGTTCAAACCGGTTTTTCTGCGGGCTGAACAAGTGCGCCGTCAGGTTGACCGTCCATTTCTGCCCGAGCGCCACGCGTGTCAGCGAGTCCACCGACAACCCCGGTTCCGGCGCCTGCCACAACAGCAGGTCGACATACCCGTCGCCGTTGAAATCCGGCAGGTCCTCGGGGAGGACGCACAGAACGCCCGGATACCGCCGTTGCGGGCCGACGACGACATTCTTGCCGCTCAGGTCGATGTCTTCGGACTTCGCGGCCCGCACGCACACCACGCTGTCGCGGTAATCCGGCCCCGCCAGCGCGTACAATGCCCGCTGCGCGGTGCTGCCGTCGGTTTTCAGCGGAAACCACGGCCACGAGCCCGGCCCGGCCCCGGCCGCGTCCCGCGCCTGCAGCAACGTGCCCCGTCGGTAGCCCGGCGGCTGCGTCGCGACCGGCAGCAGGTCGGGCGGCAACTCGGGCTCGAACGCGATCACGCGGTTGACTTCCGCTTCGATGCTGCCGGGCGGGCCTGACTGTGGCGGATCGACCCACGCCGCCCAAAACGGGCTGCCGTAGGATATCCGGTGCGAGGTTTCCGAGCCGATGGCATAACTTGCGATGAGCGTCCCGTCGAACCGGCGCAACTCGAACGTATTCTCGCACGGCAACGCCAGCGCCAGTGCCCCGTCGTATCGGACAACCATCACGTACGGGAACGGCTGAACCGCCGGGGCCGACAACTGGTTGTGCAGTTCGAACAGCGTGTTGGCCACGGGCGCCGATCCCGACGGCACAAGCTTGTAACTCATGATGGTGTCGCCGCAGACGGCAATGATTTCCGAAACGCCGTCCTCGTCGATGTCGGCAACGTCGAACCCGGAGGTGCCGTCGGGCAGAACGGCCATGGTGGGCGGACGTTTCAAACCGGTTGAATACGCCGCCAGGTTGTTGCCATTCAGCACGAACACGTCCGTTGTCCTGTCGGCATCGGCATGCGCAAGCAGAACCGGCGCCGCCGGGTCGGACAACGGAATGTCCCACACGTCAAACAGCGCCGAAACCAGAAACAGCGGCAAAAAGGCGGCGGCCGTCATGTCCCGCCCTCCCGTGTCAGATAAAGTCTCGTTTTCAACTCCGCCGCGGGTTCGTCCGCGTTGTACCAATGCACCGCAATGTCCGCGCGCCCGTCGCCGTTATAGTCGGCCACGGTGAACCGGTTGAGGCGCTCGATCGAAAGTGAAGCGCACGGGCGGCTGTCGAATCCGTCCGATCTCCCGAGGTAGAGCGCGAGCCGGCCGGGCCTATCCTGCACCACCGCGTCATTCCACCCGTCAGCGTTGAAATCGCCGGTGAGGTCGAACAACTCGCCGGTCTGATATCGGTCGAACATGATCCCGCCGCGGATCGGCGCCGCTTCCAATTGGATGTAAAACAAGCCCGACAGATCGGCCTTTTGCGCGAACTGCCCCGAGGCGTCTTGCAGGTAGACTCTAACCGTGTGGCGCAGCTCCGGAGATGTGCAGAACCGGCCCAACGCCTCCCGCACGCCTCCGTCGAAAAGGCCCGTCGATTCGGTCACCATGTCGGTCTTGCCGTCGTGGTTGACGTCGACGAACGACTGGTGCGGCCGGAAGCCCGTCACTCGCACCGTCCTGAACGTCTTGCCGCCGTCGGTCGATGCCCGCGTCTCGTAGATGGGCATCGGCAATGGCGAGGATTGAGCCACCTGCCAATCGCCGCCCGCGATGTCGACGATGCCATCGTCGTTGAGCCGGACAAGCTCGAGGTGCGGCGGAAACGGCTCGGTCACTTCCTCGCGCGTTTCGGCCGAAACGACCTGCAACCCGTCCGTGTCGATCGTAAAATGCCTCACGCGGTACCGCGCCAGCATCCCGAGCGTCATCGTGGGGCGACGCACGTCTTCGTGACGCGCGTCCCCGTGCGCGTCTTCGCGCGTGATGACGGCAAGTTCGTTGCCGTTGACGTTGTACCGGCAGTTCATCGTCCGCGCCGGGAACAATATCCGCCGCTCGCTTTCCGGCCAAAGCTGACGGCCCTCGACCCGCGCCAACTGAAGCGGCGGAAACACGTCTAGCTCGGCGGCCTTTTGGTAGGCGCCATCCGCGCCGGTGCGGAAAACCGCCAGGCCCCGCTCGTTGGGCAGGATGATTTCGGGCACACCGTCGCCGTCAATGTCCTCAAGAAACCGATCGAACCGCAATCCCCCCGGCATGGCATAAATCGACAGCAGCATCTGGCCGCCGGGGTCGGGCCACGACATGGCTTGATCCGTTTGAATGCTCCACGCCTTGCCTTCCCAACGAACTTTTTGGAGCCTGTCGGGCAGGCGGAGGTACAGCGTTTGGTTCCAGATGTCGCACGCGGCGGGCGCATCGGCCGCGGGGCTCGGCGCCTTCATCCGATCCGAAAACGCCCCGTTATGCTGGAAGTACACACCCGAAGGCAGGATCAGGTCCTGCTGGCCGTTGTCGTCGAGATCCGCGAGCCGGTACATGAATCCCGGTCCGCCTGAGGCCACATCAACGCGGAGATCGGCCAGGTCTTGCGCGACGAACGTTACAGCGCCGACCACCAGGATTTGCAGCGCCGCCATCATGCCTGAAGGTTCCGCCGCGAAACTGAAAACGCCGCTGCCACCGAAAATATGACCGTCCACACCAGCGACACGACAACGACCATCGCCGCGTCCGGCAGCCACTCGGGATCCAGGCCGTCCGCCCGCCCGACAAACACGTTCCAGGGCGTTTCAACCCAAGTCGAAAACAGAAACGGCGCTATCCGCAGCGGGTATTTGACCACATCGAGCAAAACCCATACGCCCACCGCGCTGCCCACCGCCGCGCCCGTGCTCCTGGTCATCGACGACACCATCACGCCGTACGCCGCCGAAGAGCACAGCGGGAAAAGGGCCAGCACCAGCCCAAGCAGGTACGCACAAAGCATGCTCAGGTTCGAGTAAACCGCTTCGCCACCGTAACTGACCCCCGTCAGGTCGCCGAACAGCGCCGCCACGATCCACGATGCCGCACCCGCAATCACCACTATCACAGCCGCGTACGTAAAACCCAGCAACAGTTTCGCCGCGACAAACTCGTGACGGTGCAGCGGGCGGAGCAGCGACATGCACGCCGTCCCGCTGCCCAGCTCCGGCGATATCAAGGCCGCCGAATACGCCACCAGCATAATCAGGCCAACGATGTTGACAGCCGCGCGCGTCGCGTACCCTATAAACCGGTAATCGGCGGCGCCGTCGCGCGCAATTGGCTGCGACAGCGGCATCAGGCAGACCGTGGCGATCAGGAGCAGCGGCAACAGCCACGTGTACCGGCTCCGCGCCGCTTTGGTGAGTTCGACCTTGTAGGCGTTCCAGATTCGGCCCATTGCCGTCATGAGTTGAGCACCTTGAGGAAGTAGTCCTGCAGCGTCCTGCGGCGCCGCCGCACTTTGGCAAGTTCGCGCCAGATTCGGCCCATTGCCGTCATGAATTAAGCACCTTGAGGAAGTAGTCCTGCAGCGTCCTGCGGCGCGGCATAATGCCCGCCACCCGATAGCCCGTATTGAGCAGGAACGAGTTGAGTTGGTGAATATTCGCGTCGCGCAACACCACGTCAAGCCGGCCCGGACGCGCCTCCACCGACACCACCCACGCCAGGTCGGCCAGGCGCCTTGCGGCGGCCTCCGCCGCGTCCATCAAAACCTCCGCGTGCGTCTGGTCGTAGGAAAGCAGGGCGTCGGTTCTCTCGCACGTGATGAGGCGCCCTTTGTTGATAATGGCCACGCGGTCGCACAACTCTTCGACGTCGTGCAGCATGTGGCTCGAAAACACTATCGTGACAAACGCCTCGTTCGCCAGATGGCGCAGCAGCACCAGCATCTCCCGCGTCGCTTCGGGGTCCAGCCCGTTGGCCGGCTCATCGAGTATCAGCAGTTCCGGCTCGAGCAGCAGCGCCTGCGCCAGGCCAAGCCGCTGACGCATACCCATCGACAGCGTCTGCACCTTCTTGCTCGCCACGTCCAGCAGGCCAACCCGGTCCAGGGCCTTGTCAATCGTCACTTCTCGCCGGGCCAGCCGCGCCAGGATCACCAGGTTCTCTCGCACCGACAAATGCCCGTAAAACGACGGCCGCTCGCAAACCACCCCAAGCCGCGACATGATCTCGAGGTAATGGCGCCGCAAATCTTTCCCAAAAACCGAAACCGAGCCCGATGTGGGATGAATAAGCCCCACCAGCATGCCGATCGTCGTGCTTTTCCCCGCGCCATTCGGACCCAGCAGACCCAGCACCTCGCCCGCCTGAACCTCGAGGTTAAGATGATCCACTGCCAGCGTCGACCCGTAACGCTTCACAAGTTCGACAATTTGAATGCACACAGCCATGGTAGGGATTTTACTCTATTCGGGCGGCCTGATGCTAAAGCGAAAAACGGGGACTGACTCGCTTTTCGGCAGTTTGAAAAGCGTGTCTGTCCCCGCTTTTCGCGTCCCTGAAGTAATTACTCGGTTTTCTCACCAGCCCCAGAGCGCCCGTGGCCGGTCGCGGCGCCCGCTCGGATGTCCTTGAGGATCAGTTGGATGGACGTTTCGCCGCGCCACGTGTTGAACCGCGGCGTAAACGCGATGTCGATGTCTTGCCCTTCGAGCCCCGGCGGGATCGAGTCCGCCATCCTGAATCCGACTGCCGGCATCGTCTTGGCGCCCTGGCGCACCACAAACTTGACATGGCCGCCCGTCAACTCCCGTAGCGACTGCGGCAGCAACATCACCCCATGGCTGCAGAACAGCGGCATCGGGTTCATACAGCCGAACGGCTCGAGTTGGTCAAGCGTCTTGACGAGTTGCGGGTCGAGTTCGCTCAGCGACACCAGCGCGTCGATCTCGAGTGGCGGCGCCGCATCCTCCATCCCCTCGAGCCGCCGCGCCGCTTCCGCCTCGAATGCTGCACGAAATGCATCCAGGTTTTCCGCATCCACCGCCAGCCCCGCCGCCGCGTTATGCCCCCCGAACCGGATCAACGTGTCCCGGCACGCGCCCAGCGCACCGGCCAGGTCAAAGGAATCGCTGCTCCGGCCCGAACCGCGCCCAACCCCGCTCTCGTCCACCGAGATCAGCACCGCCGGCCGGTGATACAAATGAAACAGCCGCGACGCTACAATCCCGATCACGCCGGGGTGCCAGCTCCGGCTCGCAAGCACGATCGCCGGTCCAACAGGCCCCAACGATTCAATCGCGCAAACCGCTTCGTCGTATATGTCCTTTTCGATTTCGCGCCGCTGGCGATTCACTTCGGACAGTTCCGCCGCCATCCGCGCCGCCTCGCGCACCGAACTCGTCAGCAATAATTCCAGCGGAATCAGGCCGTCGCCCAACCGGCCCGCCGCATTGAGGCGTGGCGCAAGTTGAAATGCGATCTTCTCCGCCGTCACCTCGCTGATGTCGAACCCGGCGCTCATCGCCAGCGCCACAAGACCGACCCGCGGCTCCCGCATCATCGCCTCGAGCCCCATCGCCACCAGCGCCCGGTTCTCGCCACGGAGCGGCACCACGTCCGCCACCGTGCCCAGCGCCGCAAGGTCGAGGTCCCGGATCTCGCCCGTCAATGCCCACGCCAGCTTGAATGCGACCGCCGCGCCCGACGCGTCCGCGGATCCGAATTCCGGCGGCTCTCGCTTCGGATTGACTATGGCGGCCGCGTCCGGCAATTCGCCTTCAATCTGGTGGTGGTCGGTCACGATCAGGTCGATACTTCCGGCGCGCGCGGCACGGGCGGCTTCTCGCGCGTTGATCCCGTTGTCGACCGTGATGATGAGGTCCACGCCGGCGTTGCGCGCGTTCTCGACGTGCTCCGCCGTCAATCCATAGCCTTCGGTCAGCCGGCTCGGCATACCGTAGGCACACCGCTCGATGCCGAACCGCCGCAGCGCGTTTACCAGGATGCACGTCCCGGCGATCCCGTCCACGTCGTAGTCGCCAAACACCTGCACAAACTCGCCCCGCGACCGCGCAACCGCGATCCGGTCCACCGCCACGCGCATATCGGTGAGCAGAAACGGGTCCGAGATGTGGTCGAGCGCCGGCAACAGAAACCGCCAGCCCTGATCGCTGGTGGTGATGCCTCGAAGCATCAGGAGGTGGGCCGCTATCCGCGGTATCCCCAGCGCAGCCGCCAAGTCGCTTGAACCTTTGCGGTCCTCTTGCGCAACACACCACGGGCGCGCTTGCGGCGGCATCGCTAAAACACCTGCCGCGCCACCGCGGCCATTTGATCCACCACTTGATCGAGCGTCAGGTGCGTCGTGTCGATCCGAACCGCGTCGTCGGCGGGCCGCAACGGCGAAATCGCCCGCGTCATCGTCTTGAGATCGCGGCTCTCGATTTCGTCTCGCAACGCCTGAAAATCGACTTCGATTCCCTTGCTCCGCAACTCTTCAAACCGCCGCCGCGCACGTTCATCCAGCGAGGCCTCGAGATAAAACTTGCATTTCGCCCGCGGGAACACCACGGTGCCCATGTCGCGCCCTTCGGCTACCGTCGGCCGGAGAGACGCCACGTGCCGCTGCAACTCCACCAGGTGCGCCCGGACTTCTGGAATTGCATCCAGCCGATAGATCTCCCGAGTCACCTCCGGCGACCGAATCGCCTCGGTTACGTCCCGCCCGTCCACGAGCACGGTTTGTGCGCCGTCTGACTCGTCGATCCGGAGGTCCATCTGCTGAGTCGACCGGGCCAGGGCGGCGTGATCGTCCAGGTCAACGCCGCGATCCAGCGCACGCCATGTCGCCGCCCGGTACATCGCACCCGTGTCCAGAAACGCAAACCCCAGCAACTTCGCCAGCCGCCGCGCCGCCGTGCTTTTTCCCGCACCCGCGGGGCCGTCTATGGCCATAACTTCCGTGATACGCTCAGGGTCCATACCGGTTCCGCCTCATTCCCACGAGATACTACCACGCCCCGGCACAAGCCTCAACTCAATTCACAGTGGCTACTCGTTCTCTTTTCAGTCTGGAGGAGGAGAAGGACGAATTCACGTCCCTTCCGTCCCTTCCGTCCCTTATGTCATTGTACAAACGGGATGCTAGGCCTTCAGCGCACCCGAGATCGACTCGCGATACGGCGGGCGGAGGATGCCTTTTTCCGTCACGATGCCCGCGATAAGTTCCGCGGGAGTGACGTCGAACGCGGGGTTATATACCTTGACGCCCTCGGGCGCGGTGCGCACGCCGAACCCGCAGGTGATCTCGTTTTCGTCGCGTTGCTCGATGGGTATTTGCGACCCGTCTTCGATGTCGAAATCAAACGTGGTGAGCGGCGCGGAAACGTGGAAAGGAATCCCGTGCGACTTGCAGCAGACTGCGACGCTGTATGTGCCGATTTTGTTGGCGGTATCGCCGTTGGCGGCGATCCGGTCCGCGCCGACGATGGCCAGTTGGATCCGGCCTTCGCGCATCACCTGCGCCGCCATGTTGTCGCAGATCAGCGTCACGTCAATTCCGGCCTGCATCAGTTCCCACGCCGTCAGCCGCGCACCCTGCAGCAACGGCCGCGTCTCGTCGGCGAACACGCTGAACTTTCTCCCCAGTTCGTGCGCCCGGAACATCGCGGCCAGCGCCGTCCCGTACTGCGTCGCCGCAAGCGCCCCGGCGTTGCAGTGCGTAAGCACGCCGTCCCCGTCCGAGATTAGCGCCGCACCGTGTTCGCCCAGCGCCCGGCATGTTTCCGCGTCTTCGTTGAACATCGCCACGGCCTCGGCCTCGACCCGTGCCGCCACCTCCTTGGCCGACGCCAGCGTGTTGCACTGCGCCAGCAGACCCCGCATCCGGTCGAGCGCGTTGAACAGGTTCACCGCCGTCGGCCGCGACGTCGCCAGGTATGCCGCCGTTTCGAGGCCCGCGGCAATCGCGTCGGTCGCGGTGCGCGCCTTCTCCTCGCGCATCCCCACCAGCACCCCGAACGCCGCACACACGCCGATTGCCGGCGCGCCGCGCACACGCAGCTTCTGAATGGCTTCCCACACTTGCGCCCGCGTATCGAGCGTGAGATACACCAACTCGCCCGGCAGCCGGGTCTGGTCGATTATGATCAGCTTGCCGTCCTCATAACGCAGCGCACCTACCGGCATCAACTTGTTCCTCCTCTACAAATACGGCTGCATCAGCCGGATCAGCTTCCGGCCGGCCTGCTTCGCGGCCTCTTCCGGCCCCAGTTCGCGCAGCCGCGCGTCGAACGTCTCGACCGACACCGGCCCCATGTAGCCGATGTCCTCGAGCGCGCGCAGAAATCCCGCCAGATCGATCACCCCGTCGCCCGGCAGTAGCCGTTTCATGTCGATCAGCGAGTCGACTGGCCCCGGATGCGCGTCGTTGATGTGTACGTGCACCACCTGCCGCGATTTCAGCGACACTATGTCTTCAACGGTCGCGTGCGACGTGTACCAGTGGTAACTGTCCAACAGAAGCCCGCACACGGCGGGGTCGATGTCGTCGCACAGCGCCAGCATGCCCCGCATATCGTGGATGAACGGGTTGCCCTCGGCCCGCGACGTCTTCGGCCCGACAAACTCGAGCCCCAGCCGCAGCCCGTGGCCTTTCAACACCGCCGCTACCCGCCGCAGCCGTAACACGTGCATCAGCCGGTACTCCGCCGGGTCCACGTCGCACAACGGCCGGATCCACGTCGACATGCCCCGGACACCCAGCTTCCGGTTCACTTCACACACCCCCGGCAGCCGAGCCAGGTCCGCCTCGAACGATATCTCGTCTTCCCGGAAGTTCACAGACAGCCCCGCGTGGCCGATAAGACATCCCTGGGACAGGCAAAACTCGCGAATGTACTCCACCGACTTCCTCTTCGCCCACTCGGCCCAATGGTCGGCCCCCGCCTCGACGCAACTGAACCCGCAACGCGCCGCCAGCCGTACAAAATCCTCAGGTTCCGGCAACCACGCGGTCGCGGGATTTAAACACGGAATCATGGATGTTTTCCCTTGTAGAGATCGGGCGCTGTTCAGGCGCGATTTTGTACATGACGTTGATAAAATCTGCGCATGCGATCTCACCAAAAGCCGGTTTTTGTCGCGTTTTGTACCTCGACATGCGCAAGAAGTTAACACGCCTGTGTATAATTGAGTATAGCCATGCGGCTCGGGTAAAGCCAACCCTGCCCGCCCCGGCGCCTTAAGGATGAATCCGATGAGAAAAATGGCTGCGTGCATAATCGTGGCGTTGATGTTGAGTGGCTGTGTCACAGGGTGGATGGGCCCCCGGCCACTTTCCAAGCGCTGGGCTAACGAACAACGCCAGCAACGAGACCTCCAGGCCCGCCGCGAAAGAATCGGTAAACCCCTGTTCGGCCGCACCGAAACCACCGCCGAAGGAAAATCCCTCACCGTATTTGGTGGCGAACAAGGCATCCGGGCAGAGCTGGAAGGCACCAGCGGCGGATCCGTCAACTACAGGTTCAGTTGGTAACCGTCGGGACGCCCCCGGGCAGGTGTCTTTTTGAATCCAGCGGCCGCCTCCCTTGTTGTGCCTGAACCCATCGCACCCACTCTTTTCTCTAGACTTCAACCCCGCTATGTGCTAGAACAGAATAAAGAAACTCAACAAGTTCGTGTCATCGGAGGGGTTCAACATGGACATTTTCCGCGCCTTTCAGGACCCCCGCCTTCTGCACGCCGCCGCGGTCCACTTCCCGGTGGCGCTGGGCGTGCTCGGTTTTCCGCTGGTAGGCGCCGCCGCGGTTACCAAGATGCGCCCGACATTGCGCCAAATCGTCCTGGCCGTATATTTGTTGCTGGCACTCGCCGCGTTTGCCGCAACCACGACCGGTTCCGCGATTCGGATAAAACCCACCTTGCCGGTCGTGACGCAGTCGCTGGAAACCCATGCCCAGATAGCCCGTTACGTCTGGATGGGTGCCATGGCCACCGCTGTACTCGTCTTGCTGACGGCCGTCCGCTCCGAATGGTTCCGGGCCATGTTCAGCATGATGGCGGTCATTTCCGCGGCCGTCACCACCGCCCTCATCGTTACCACGGCCTTCTATGGCCAATCGCTTGTGTACGAATACGGCCTCGGCACCAAACCCAGGCCACCGGTTCAGGCCGTTGCCCCGCCTCGACCGGCTCCCGCGCCCAAACCGCCCGCACCGCCTGCCGCCGCCATCGAGCCCACCGTGCCAAAAGAAAACCAGGAACTCGAGGGGGTGCAACCGCCGCCGCCGGCCCAAATGTCCTCAAGCCAGCAACCCAAATCGGTTGAAACTCTCAACAACGATACCCTCGCCAGACTCAAAAACAGGCATATCCCCAGAATCCCTATCGAGAAACCTCCACAGACCTATACCGAACGCGCCAAGGCCCAGATCTCAAGAGCCAAACGGTGGGTCTACAAATACATGTGGCCGTTCTGAAGTAGGCGCGTCCTTACGGAACGCGGTGAGGTCGCGCTCTCGCGCGACCGTCTGGTGGCTGTAGTGCTTTCGAAGCGGAGATCAGCCTGCAGGAGCCGCGGTCGAGCAGGAGCTCGACCCCACCGCTCCACAGTGTCCACTAGGTCCACGATGTCCACCGCGTCCACAGTGTCCACAAAGTCGACCCCGTCCACTCCCTCAAATCATTTCCCTGAACTTCCTGTAATACCCCCGGAACTGGTCATACGACAGGCCCAGCAACTCCGCCGCCTTTCTCTGGTTATACCGCGCCCGCACCAGCGCGTCCCGCACCAGTCCCACCTGGTACTCCCGCACCAACTCGTCAAAACGCCTATCTTCCACCGTTGGGACGCCCCCCGGCGGTTGTGGGGGGTGTCCCACTATTGAGTCTGGCGCCTCTGCCTCTCCTTCTCGCGCCCCTTTCCGCTGAAACGGGTTAAAATCCACCGCCGCGATTACCGGCCCGTCCGCCCGGTGCACCGCCCGCTCCACCACGTTTTTCAGTTCGCGGATATTCCCCGGCCACGGGTACTGCTCCAACGCCGCCGAAGCCTCGTCCGAAAACTCGGGAACCTCCGCCCGGCCAAGCTCGAACGCCATCCGCGCCGCAAAATGGTTCGCCAGCAGCATGATATCGTCCTTCCGCTCGCGCAACGACGGCAGCAGAAGCACTTCGAACGACAGACGGTCCAGCAGGTCCCGCTTGAACTTGCCCTCGGCGCACAACGCCTCGAGGTCCGCGTTCGTCGCGCCCACGATCCGCACATCCACCCGGATCGGCTGGGTGTTGCCCACCCGCTCGAACGTCCCGTATTCCACCACCCGCAGGATCTTTTCCTGCACCTCGACGGGGATCGCGCCGATCTCGTCCAGAAACAGCGTACCCCCGTTCGCCGCCTCAAACCGTCCCGCACGCCGCGATACCGCACCCGTAAACGCACCCGCCTCGTGACCGAACAGTTCGCTCTCGATCAGGTTTGGCGAAAGCGCCGCACAGTTCAACGTCACAAACGGCTCCTCCCACCGTGCCGAAAGGTAATGCAGACGCGACGCCGCCAATTCTTTACCCGAACCCCGCTCCCCAATAATCAGCACCGGCCGATCCACACGCGCCGCACGCGACAGCCGTTCCTGAAACTCCAGGAACACTTCCGCCTGCCCCAACGCGTCTTCCTGCCGCTGCGGCAAGGCACTTGATGGTGGTATGGGCGTCTTTCGTGCCATATCTTAGTCCTCCTGGCTGATCATTGGTCGAGTATACCACCAATCGCGCCTCGTTTCAAGACGCTTGTTTGTCCGTGTGCGTCCGTGTAAGTCCGTGTCTGTCCGTGGTTTATGGCTAATAGCCCCAGAAGTTCCCGGGATGGCACGGCCGTTGCTCTCCTTCCCGATGAATTCCACAACGGTTCAGGGTAAACTGAAGTTCAGGAGAAAAGTCATGGGAATCTTCACACGAGTGCGCGACATCATCAACTCCAACATCAGCGCGATGCTGGACAAGGCGGAAGACCCGGAGAAGTTAGTACGGCTGATGATCCGCGAAATGGAAGACACGCTGGTCGAGATCAAAGCGTCCTGCGCCCAGGCGATTGCCGCCAAGAAGCGTGGGCAGCGCCAACTCGAGGAAGTGCTCGAACGCGCCAAGGCCTGGGGCGACAAGGCGAAACTGGCCGTCAGCAAGGGGCGCGAAGACCTGGCCCGCGAAGCGCTCGTCGAGAAACGCCGGTACGTCGAGCGCGGCGAAGCCCTTACCGAAGAAGCTACCCAGTTCGACGGGATTATTGACGGCTACCAGCGCGATATCGTACAACTGGAGGAGAAGCTGGCGGCGGCCCGCGAGAAAAAGCGCGTGCTGGTCCAGCGTCACACGCGCGCGCAGGGAAAACGGCGCGCCCAGGAAAACATCCGCAAGATGGACACGTCCGACGCGCTCCTGCGGTTCGATCGGTTCGAGAACCGGATCGAGCGGATGGAAGCCGAGGCCGACCTCGTCAACTACGGGCGCAAACCGGGCCTGCACGAGCAGTTTGCCCAGATCGAGACCGACGAAGAGATCGAACGCGAGCTCGAGAGCCTCAAGCAGCAGCAGGGCGGCGGCCCGAAAGCGTAACCGCTCGCGTTCCGGCGCCGGCCAGAAGGATTCTCGCTGATGAGTACTCTGATACCGCTTGCCCCATTTCTTTTGACGGCATTCCTGGCCCTGCTCGTGGTCTTGTTGATAATTGGCCTGTTCCTGCTGAAGGCCTTGAGGATCGTGTTTGGCGGCAGAAAAAAGAGTCCGCAACTCGATGCGGAAGAGGCCAGGCTGATGCAGGACCTGCACCACAGCTTTCAGAAACTTGAAGAGAGGGTGGAATCGCTCGAAACCATCCTGCTCGAAACCGGGGCGATGCGGCGGGGCACCACGGCCGCAAACCCACAACGGCAACCGGAGTAGCCAATGCCTGACTACACCATCATCATTATCGTAGGGTTGGTCCTGACGTACTCGCTGGCAAAAACCGCCATCAAGGTAAACTCCAGTGGCGCCGGGCGGCGCCACGAGGCCGAGGAGACGCAGCTCGTCCAGGACATCCACCGCCAACTCGAACGGATCGAGCAGCGTGTCGAAGCGTTGGAAACCATATTGCTAGATCGCGAAACATCGCGCACACAAATGTCTTCTCGACAAGATTAGCGTCAACCTCTACAGGAAGGGATATGGGCAATGACTGAAGCGTATGAACCTACCCGCAGACTCTACCGGTCGCGCCGCGGCGTCATTTTCGGCGTGTGCAGGGGCCTCGCCGACTATTCCGGCATTAACGTGTTTTGGGTGCGATTGGCGGCTATCATTATCTTCTTCGGCACCGGCTTGTTTCCCGCCATCGCCGGCTACGTGCTCGTCGCCGTCATCATGAAACCCGAGCCCGTACGCCCGTTCACGACCCCCGAAGACGAGGAATTCTATGGATCGTACACCTCGTCGCGGACCGCCGCCCTCCACCGCCTCAAACGCACCATGGATCGCCTCGACTCGCGCATCAGGCGAATGGAACACGTCGTCACCTCCCGCGAATACGACTGGGAACGCAGACTCAACAGCTAATTCAAACCGCACCCGGAGCCGACACGAATGCGCATGCTCGTATACCTCGTTCTAGTAAGCCTACTGACCCTTTTGGCTGTCCGGCTGGGTCTGCACAGCGTCGTTGGTGAGCTCTCTGTCTTGGAAGCAGTGATTTTGGTGCTGTTGCTCGCCGCCATCGTCCTGACAACTGCACTCCGGTCGACGGAAAGACGAAAAAGAATCAGCGCAAAGCGCGATGCGGACTGCGCGGAGGAGCTGGACCTGCGTGAGATCAACCAAATGCTCGAAAGGATGGAACGCCGCATCGAGTCGCTCGAAACTATTCTGCTCGACCGCGAGGCGCGCGTGAAAAGGACCGCCGAACATGACTGATGACTACAACCGACCAAGGAAGCTGTACCGCGTCCGCGCCGGCATGGGCCTCGGCGTCTGCCACGGCATCGCCGAATACGTGGACTTCCCGGTGTGGGTTGTGCAGGCCGCGGCCATCATTTTGTGCCTCGCCACCCGGGTCGTTCCGTTCCTGATCCTCTATGGAATCGCGGCGCTGCTGATGAAACCCAAACCCGGTTGCGTGCACCGTTACGTGTCCGGCCCGGCCAGATGGGAGGCCAAGTCCTCCAAACTCGCCGCATCCTGGCACGATGTCAAACAAACCATGGCCACGCTCGACCGGCGAATACAACGCATGGAAAACATCGTCACCTCGCGCGAATACGACTGGGACCGCCGACTCAATATCTAATCCACGCCGCGTCCACGAGGGACGCGCCGAATAAAACCTGCCGGTGCGCATAGTATCGCTTAATGGTATTAAGCTTAATAGTAATAAGCCCGATACGGGCGAAGTGTAAACCGACAACCTCAACTTGCGGCTTCTCAGCCGCCCCGGCTTCTCAGCCGGCAGAAAGGAGCGGCCAAAAATGACACCGTTACTGCCAGACACGTTCGGCCTGATCGTGCTCCTCTCCGGGGTGGTCGTTCTGTGGGTGGTGCTGGGGAGACTGATTTTGAACATCCTGACCGGAAAGGTCGTTCATCAATATGACAGCCTCGATAAACACGACCCCGGAATGATCCATTGGAGACGCACGGAATCGCGCAGACAACGCGGCAAAACCCAATCTAACCGCGCCGCGTAACCGTATGCGCCCGCTTACCAACAACGCGCGGGGCGGGGGAGAGGCCTCCAACTCAGCAACCTTATCCCCTTCCCTCCCCAAACCTGCACGCCGCCCCCACCCCCGCGCGCTCCTCAGGCCACTTTTATAGGTCCTATACGTCCTATTGCAGTTCTTGAGCGCTCCCGCCACTCTCCTAGTGTAGTGAGTCATGCTAATGGCATCTTATTCTTGGGCGCGGAAAGCGGGGACAGAGGAATTGGTGAAACACTGGCAGAATGGTATTGGAACCGCGAAAAGCGGGGACAGACACGCTTTTCAAACTGCCGAAAAGCGAGTCAGTCCCCGTTTTTCGCTTCTTTTTGGTGTTCTTTTGATTTGTTTATAAGTAACTTCAATTTTGACGCAGTACACTAGAGGCCCATCTCCGCCAGTAAGGCCAGCACTTCTTCCGCCGCCGGCTCCGACGGGTTGTCTTCCGCCAGTTGCCTCACCTCCGCCGCGTAAGGCAAAACGTCTTTTGCGGGAAGCCGGGCCAGCTGGTATGCCACCCGCGGCAGTCGCTCGCCAGGATCAAAGTATTCGGCGATGTATTCATTGGCCAGAAGCGCTTCCAGCGCTTTCTTATGCGGCAAAAACACCAGCATCTCACCGGCCGTGTCTTTTTCGTCTTCGGAAGATTCGGTGTCGGAAATGACCTCGAGAAGGACATCCACGCCCGGTTCGCCCAATCGGCCAAAATCAACCAGGAGTTGCAGCCGCTCTTCCAGACCGGGAAACCAACCGCCGGCGCTCTGCGCTGCCTGAAATCGCGCTAAGCCGGAGGTCCACACCGTTGCAGCGTCCTGCTCGCTACTCTCCTTGGCCATCTCCGCAAGCTGTTCCTTCAACAGCGCCCGTAGAAGTTGATCCTTGGCTTCCTTAAGCTGCCGCCACAATCCGTCGATTTCGGCCTGCAACTGGGCCTTTTCCTGGTTTAAAGCCGCAACAGCAGAATCCCCGTCATCTTTCGCCGGCTCAACCGCCGTTTGTTTACCCTCCACCGGAACCGGCGGCACCGCCGCCTGCTGGCGTGTTGAGAAAAGACCGCGCCCTACCAAAACGCCCGCAACCATCCCGCATAAAAAACCAACCACAATGGCACTTGCCCGGTTTCGTTTCATTTCAAAATCCCCACCCACCGTTATCTCCATCCCCATCTACAATACCAGCGTCCGAAAAACAAACCAAAACGTCCCGGCGCGTCACGGAGCGGTGCACGCGGCAGTGAAGCGGCGAGGACGCCGCTTCCACGTTTCCTCTCAATAGTCGCCCGAACCCCATACCCCAAACCCTTTTCTTACTGTCTCGCTGTAGCTTCGGTGAGTTGGGCGACGTTGCTCCGTGTGAAAAACCCGTCAAAACCCGCATACCGATGGATATACTCCGTTACCAGCAACGTATTGGGCGACGTCACCGTGAACGCCTCTTGCAAGCCTTCCTCAGGCCCGCCCACCAAGTCCGACAAGAAGCCCACGCCGTCCGATTTCAGATGCGCAAACGTCGATTCGATCTGCTCGGTGCGGAACGCCATGTGGTGGACCCGCGGGCCGTAGTTGAAGATGAACGTTTCGGTTGGGCCGGCGGTCTCGATGCTCTCGAACGGCCGGATGCCGGAGGTGAAAACCAGGGCGAAATCCGCCCCGGGCATCCGCGCAACGTTTGTAATCGAATTGAGCGGCGGCACGTATATCGAGAAATCGAAGTTGTAGTTGGTGTACGCCATGAACTGGAGGATGGCGGGGTCTCTGTCGCGCGCGCTGACCCGCGTCGCGGCGTGATCCAGCAGCCCCACGTTGTCCAGCCACGGCTTCTGCGGTTTCTCCAATTGCCACGGCGACGTTTGCGCCTCACCGCCCCCGTACTGGCCCCGCTCGCCCGTCCACTCGATGAACCCGTAGGAGATTCCCACCAGGTCCAGCGGCGGCGTCTGCAACATCCGAAAGCGGCCCTCGCGCCGGATCTCGCCGCCGAACTCCAAGCCCCGGCCCCGCTGGATCTCCGAGTAGGCTTCCAGATTGGGTGTCTCGAACAGAAAGGTTTCGAGCCGCGTGTGCGGCAGCGAACGCACTTTGGGATAGTCGGAAAACTGACGGAACGGGTTGGAAGGATCCTTGCGCGCCTGCACGATCACATCGGCCGAGCCGGTACATGTCAACACACACCACAGCCGCGCCGCGTCTTCAAACGCCGAATCAAACCCATAGCCTGTCAGCGACAGCAACTCCTCGACCGCCGGCCGAAGGTGATCGGGCTCCGTGTTGACGACGATGGCGGCGAGCCCTCCCACCAGCCCCTCGAGCCCCAGCCGCCTGCGTTCTTCAACTGCGCGGCCCGCCTGCTCGCGCAACGGTGCGTCCGCATCGGTAAAGATGGGTTGTTCGTCCTCTGTCACAAAAACCTCCTCCGTGTCCGTCCGTATTGTCTGGATGCCACCAACTCATACCGTAGGAATAAACGGTGTTCAGCCGCTCAAAATTTCAGCCGTTGAACCCAGGCGACACCCTTTCATACCGGGTGCCCCCCTGTTGGTGCAGACCCCTGTCCATGCCGTCCATGTAGGCCATGTAGGCCATGTGAAGTTTGAAACCGCCTTGCCGATACGGTACAATTTGGTTTGGTTCGCCCGGGTGGTGAAATTGGCATACACGCTAGGCTAAGGACCTAGTACCCGTAATAGGGTGTGCGGGTTCAAGTCCCGCCCCGGGCACCACTCTAAGTCTCTCCGTTACCGGCGGTTAACGTACCCGTGGGCGGGCGGCGAACTCGGCTCCGTCTACCACGCCGGCGGCTACTCCGGCCACGGCGTCGCGCCGGAAGGCCCGCGGCGTCCCTTCTTTTACAACCGCAAGCCGGTCTGGCTGGCAGCCGGGCCGGTCCGTTATGTCGGTTTACAGGCCTACCGCCACGCACCCCGCCTCGAGCGCGCCTGAAACAGCAGGCCGGCGCATGGATTCCCTCTCCTTGAAATGTCTTCTACACGAGCTTCCACGGCGCCCGGTACTCGCGCCGGATAAACCGATCGGCTTCCGGCGCGTTCTTCGCCTTCAGGTTATCCGGGTCCCACTCGAGTTTTTTCCCCGCGCGGAACGCGACGTTGCCCAGGTGGTTGGCTTCGGTGAGCCAGCCGGCGTACTCGAAGTTGCACGTGGTAGGCGCGCCCGTTTTGCACGCATGGATCCACTCGGCGTGGTGGCCAAGCGATTTCGGAATGAACGGCTCGGGCCGGACAAACCCCGCGTACTGGTCCTCGGGCAGCAGCGTGTGTTTTTCGTAATCAGATAGCAGCATGCCCTTGTCACCGATAAACAATATCCCCATGTCCCATTGCGGGATCTTGTCTTCCTTCCAGATATCCGGCTTGCAGTTGCCCTGGTACCACGTCAATCGCAGCGGCGGCAGGCCGCCCCGGGCACCGTACTCGTACACGACTTTCATCGTGGCCGGCGCAATCTCGAGGTGCGGTTCCGGCCCCATCGCCTCGGCCGTCAGCGGGCATTTCAGATCGAGCGCCCAGAACGGCAGGTCGATCAAATGGCTGCCCATGTCGGACATCGTCCCGTTGCCGAAATCCCACCAGCGATACCATTTCGGCCCGGGAAAATAGATGTTGTTGAACGGCCGCACCGGCGCAGGGCCAAGCCACAGGTCCCAATCAAGCCCGTCGGGTATCTTATCGACCTCCGTCGGCCGCTCCAGCACAAACACGATGTCCTCCGCCGCTTTCGCCTCTTCCTCCGTTTGCCGGCCCCACGCCCGTCCCACCCAGACGTGAACTTCCCGCACCGGCCCGATCGCGCCCGTCTGGATCAACTCGACCACGCGCCGGTAATTGTCGCTGGCATGGATCTGCGTCCCTTGTTGCGTGGCGACCTTCACTTTTGCCGCCGCTTCGCGGATGATCCTCGCTTCCCAGATGTCGTGCGTGAGCGGTTTCTCGCAGTACACGTGCTTGCCCAACTCGAGCGCTGGCAGCGTCGCAAACGCGTGCGTGTGCTCGCACGTGCTCACAACCACCGCGTCGAACTCGTTGGCGAAATCGTAGAGCTTGCGGAAATCGGCAAACGTCCGCGCCTTGGGAAACTTCTTGGCGGCGGGCGCGAGCGACTTCTGGTTGACGTCGCACAACGCCACAATGTTTTCCGACGACACCGCGTCGAGGTTGCCGCCGCCGCGCCCGCCCGTCGCGATCACGGCGATGTTCAGCCGGTCGTTGAGGTTCTGCGCACGAACAATTGCCGGCGCCCCGAACGTTACGGCGCCCGCCGCGGCCGCCGCCGTTTTCATGAAACCCCTGCGCGAAATTAACTGCTTGTTACCCATGGCTGGTATCCTTTCTGTCCCCGAGACAGGTTAACCCCGCGCCACACCCCAGTCAAACCGCCGCAGTAGACATTTTATGGGGCAGATCAAGTTTTTTCTCCAGAGTTATCCACCGGTTTTTCCACCGAGTCTGAGATAGACGGGGCTGCCGTGTTTACGCAAGGCTTCGACGTACCGTTTGTCATCG
>Ga0315285_10000076_pt1 | contig 94095 bp, 84 predicted proteins | sample YL17G09_36_MG_FD_203698 | JGI IMG/M metagenome (GOLD analysis project Ga0315285, IMG submission 203698) | Sediment microbial communities from Yellowstone Lake, YNP, Wyoming, USA - YL17G09_36 | ecosystem: Environmental > Aquatic > Freshwater > Lake > Sediment | place: USA: Wyoming | collected... | reverse complement strand
TCTGCTTTTTCTTCATGCATTGCAGCAAAGAATTTTTGCAAATGGGGTCTTCCTATAGACGAATCTTTACTATAATGTTTACATTCTAATACATATTTTTTGTTATCTTTTTCCATAATCGCATCTTTTCCTCGATCATTTGTGTAAGGAGTTTGGGTCACTTTAAAACCATATCTTTTAAATAATTCTGCAATAAAATCTTCAAAATCTTGAGGAGAAAGTTTGAAAAGATTATTTTCATCTGCTAATTCCATTTCAATATATTTTTTCTTTTCTTCTTGAAAGAGTTTAATAGCTTCTTTAGCTATTTTCATTTCTTGTCGGAATTTTTCATTATTTTTAGCTAACTCATCCCACATCTTTTTTTGTTCTTCTTCTGTTGGTTTATCACCATAATGTATCTTGTATGTCAAATAAATAATGCAAATAACAAAACCAACTAAAATAATTGAACCCAAGTCGCTCATTGAATAAATAATTAATAATTTAAAAGCAATATTGAATGGCTAAGTCTTTTTCGGACTATAGGAAAAATCAACATAAGCATTAGCAAGCCAAGGAAAACCTTTGGTTTTTTCTTTTGATTATCTGCCAACGCTCTATAGGGGTCAAGAAATATTCATTTGCCTTTTGATGATCCCTAAAAATGAAGGAAAGTAAAGTTCAAATCAGGATTTCTGAGGAGACGACTTACTTATAAATATCCCCCCTGGGGCCGAAGGCGATTATTCTGACTGCCTTTACGTCAGGGATAATTCGATAAATAAACCGCAGAGAACCCACCCGGTATCTGAACAAGCCTTCAAATTCACCATGAAGCCGTTTGGTATGGTTTCCCCAAAACGGGTTTTGCAGAACGTCCTTAAGGGCTTTTTGGATTCTGGTCTGGTCTTTCTCGGAAAGGTGGAAATAATATTTTTCGGCGGAGGCGACCCACTCAAGATTAAATAACTCTTTATCGGCGGAGGATTCCTGCCGCTGACCGGATTCTCCCTTCTTTTTCATCCTTTAATCCTTTCCGAATACTCCGGGTAAATTCCTTGTCGGCCAAAATTTCCGCGGTGGCCTTCCACTCTTCCAGCTCTCCCCAACTTATGTGCCGGGAGAGTTCCAGACGTTCGTCATCGTTCATTCGGCGGATAATTTCGCCGACTATCAGAGGTAATTTATTTTCTTCAGCTTCTTTGCGCATCTTTTTTAACCTCCCATTCCCGCTCGGTCTCGTTCCCCGGCGGGTTTGGCAATAAGGCTTGAATTGCCGATAATTTCCTCGAGCGATGGATAAATAATATCATCCTTGATGATTAAATAAAACCCTCTCGAATAAACGACTGGGCAATTTCTTGACGGAAGAAACCAGAACCTTTAAATTAACCAATACCCACGGGGAATTAATTTTTTAAAGCGGGTCGGGATAGGCAGAATTTAGGCAGAATTGATAGAATAGAAAAAGGGCAGACTGATCTAAATAATTGACATTGCCTGAAGCGCCCATAGCTCAGCCTGGATAGAGCGACGGACTGCGGATCCGTAGGTCGGAGGTTCAAATCCTCTTGGGCGCGCCATTATTTGGAGAGGTACCGAAGTGGCCGTAACGGGCCCGACTCGAAATCGGGTGTCCCGCAAGGGACCGTGGGTTCGAATCCCACCCTCTCCGCCATGTAATATAGGTTGTTAGGTAGTTAGAAAAAGATGGTGGTTCGGAAAAGATTTATCTAACCACCCAACAACCAAACGACCTTTTCTGTACGGAGAGATGTCCGAGCGGTCGAAGGAGCACGCCTGGAGAGCGTGTGTCCCGTCAGGGACCGTGGGTTCGAATCCCACTCTCTCCGCCATAACTTAGGTGGCTTGGTAGCTAGAAAAAGAAGGTGGTTAGGAAAACACGGTAACTGGGTAGTTAGAAAAAACGGCGATTAAATTTTTTCTTCTAGCTACCTAACAACCGAACAACCTAACAACCTTTTTTCAATAAGTTCGATAGCCGGGTCCGGGGCTTCTTTGAGACTGCCAACCCCGCCAGGTCCGGAAGGAAGCAACGGTAGCAATCCTCGGGTTGTCTCCGGGTAACCTGGCTATCGATTTAAAAAAAACGCCACCGGGATTTATTCAGTGGTTTTTATTTTTTAGGTTTGATCCGAGGGAAATCAGTTCCCGCTTCTGGATTCCCGCTTCCGCGGGAATGACAATAAAAGAAGACGGGAATGACGACCAAATAGATTCTATGACCTACCTTTCCCTCTCACGCCGCTGGCGCCCCCAGACCTTCGATGAGCTGGTGGGCCAGGACCATGTTACCCGCACCCTGGCCAACGCCCTCAAGGCCGGGCGGATCCACCACGCCTATATCTTCGCCGGGTCCCGGGGAGTGGGGAAAACCTCCCTGGCCCGGATCCTGGCCAAGGCCCTGAACTGCGAAAAGGGCCCGACCTCCACCCCCTGCGGCCAGTGCGCCTCCTGCCGGGAGATCACCGGCTCGAGCGCCATGGACGTGATTGAAATCGACGGGGCCTCCAGCACCGGGGTGGATAACATCCGCGAGCTCCGGGAGCATGTCGCCTACCGGCCCGCCCGGGACCGCTACAAGGTTTACATCATCGACGAGGTCCACATGCTCTCCACCCCCGCCTTCAACGCCCTGCTCAAAACCCTGGAAGAGCCGCCTCCCCACGTCGTTTTCATCTTCGCCACCACCGAGGCCCACAAGATCCCGGAGACCATTCAATCCCGTTGCCAGCGGTTTGATTTCGCCCTGATCCCCACCCCCCTGATCATCAACCGCCTGCGTTCCCTCATCCAGAAGGAGAGCATCCCGGCCGGGCCCGGAAGCCTCGAACTCATCGCCCGGGAAGCCGGGGGAAGCCTCCGGGACGCGGAATCCATCCTGGACCAGGTCCTGGCCTACCGCGCCAACGAGGTCCGGGAAGAAGACATCCTGAACATCCTGGGAATCGTGGACCGGAACACCGTCCTCTCCCTGATGGAGGCGATTATCCAGGCCCAGCCCGGCAAGGCCCTGGCGCTGGTGGACGGGGTCTACACCCGCGGGCATCATCTGCCCAAGTTCGCCACCCAGGTCTTGGAACGTTTCCGGGATCTCCTGGTCAGCCAAATCCTCCTCCCGGAGGCAACCCGGGCGGAGGAAACCGAGTCCCCGGACCGCCCGCCGGATGAACTCATCCACTTAAGCCCGGCGGAGATCCTGGAATTGAAACGTCTCGGGCAGATGGTGGACCTGGCCCGGGTGGAGGCCATCATCCGGATCCTCATGTCCGCTCTGGAGGAGATCGGCCGCGCCCCTTCCACCCGGATCGTCCTGGAACTCGCCCTGATCCGGGCCGCCCGCTCGGGGGAAATTTTATCCCTGGAAGTGATCCTCAACCGGATCGAGTCCCTGGAAAAACGGCTCTCGCTCCCGAACCCGGGCAACCCCGCCCCCGCCGGCCCGGGCCGGAAAGACGGTCCCGCGTTTATCTCTTTCCTGCACGAGCGCGGGCACTTCCTGGCCGACTTCCTGGAAATCCTCGACCCGGTCAAGCCCGATACCTCCGCCCTCCGGATCTCGCTCTCGGGCAATCCCATCCTGGTCGAGTATGCCCGCGATCCGGAAAACCTGATTTCGCTCTCGGACCTGGCGGCGGAATTCTTCGGCCGTCCGGTCCATTTTCTTCCCGTCGAATCTCCGTCCGAACCCGCTCCCCCGAAGCCCCGCGGCCCCGCCCCGCGCCCTCCCGAAAAACTCATCCCCCCCGCCCCCGAACCGGTCCCGGCCCCGGCCGGGAGCCCCGCCCCCCCCTCCGAGGTTCGAAGCCCCGGGGAAAAAACCGAAACCGACCTGGACCGCCACCGAAAAAATGAAACCCAGAACCATCCCCTGGTCCGGGAGGCCATCCAGATTCTGGGCGGAGAGCTGGAAGTCCGCCTGAGAAAAAAACCGCTTTAAAGGAGAACCAGATGAAAGGTCTAGGAAATATTACCCAGCTCATGAAGCAGGCCAAGGACATGCAGGCCCGGATGGCCCAGATCCAGGAAGAACTGGAAAAGCGGCAGTACGAGGCTTCCTCCGGGGGAGGGATGGTGGTGGCCACCGTCAACGGGCGCCAGGAAATCCTCTCCCTCCGGATTGAGCGCGAAGTGGTCAAACCCGAGGATATCGGGATGCTCCAGGACCTGATTATCTCCGCGGTCAACCAGGCCCTGAGGGTCGCCCGGGAATCGGCCCAGGAGGAACTGTCCAAGCTCACCGGCGGACTGTCCCTGCCCGGCCTGTTCTAACCACCATGGGTCAAACGCCTTCCACCCCGCCCCCGCCCGATCTCCTGGCCGAACTCGTGGCGCAGCTGAAAAGACTCCCCGGGATCGGGGAAAAGGGAGCCCTGCGCCTGGCCCTCTTCCTGATCCGGAGCCCGGCGGAGCTCTCCGAATCGCTGGCCCGGGCCATCGCGGGCGCCCGCCGGCACACCACCCTCTGCCCGCTCTGCTTCAATCTCTCCACCGGCGGCGAACCCTGCGCCATCTGCGCGAACCCGGGGCGCGACCCCGGGCTTCTCTGCGTGGTGGAAACCCCCGCCGACCTGAAGGCCCTGGAAAAGTCGAGAAGCTACAGCGGGCGCTATCACATCCTGCACGGGACGCTCTCGCCCCTGGACGAGATCGGGCCCGGGGAGCTCAAGATCTCCGAGCTCCTGGCCCGGCTCGAGAAGGAAACCTTCCGCGAGATCATCCTGGCCCTGAACCCCAACGTGAAGGGCGAGGCCACCGCCCATTACCTGGCGGGAAAGCTCAGATCCAGCGGAATCAAGGTCACCCGGATCGCCTCGGGCGTCCCCGCGGGAAGCGAGCTGGAATACCTGGACCGCCTGACCATTGAACAGGCGGTCAAATACCGGAGGGAGTGGGAATAAAAACCCAGGCGCGAAAATAAACTTGAAAATAATTGCTATCTTTGTTAAATAGCTTAGGATAATCAGGGCGAGCGGCAAAACCCGAAAAGGAGCGAAATTTGGCCTTCCCGCAGTTGATAATGTATGAGGAGGAATCCCAGCAGATTTCCAACGTCCTGGAACGGCTGGTGCGGGATTCCAACGCCAAAACCATCTTCCTGGTCGATAAAAACGGCCAGCTGATCTCCAGCGCCGGGGACATCGCCCGGATCGACACCACCTCCCTGGCCTCCCTGACCGCCGGCAATATCGCCGCCACCGGCGGCCTGGCCAAACTGCTTGGGGAAAAGGAATTCTCCATCCTTTTCCACGAGGGAGAGAAGGACAACCTGCACATCTCCCTGATCGGCCAGCGGGTCATCCTGGTGGTCATTTTCGACGAGCATTCCTCCCTGGGCCTGGTCCGGCTCCGGGTAAAAAAGGCCAGCGGCGAGCTCAACGCCATCTTCGAGGGATTGATCCGGAAAACCGAGGCTTCCTCCGGCGAAGGCACGGAGTCGCCCTTCGCCGAGATTACCGACGATGACATCGAAAACCTGTTCGGAGAGTAAGAACCCTTAGCCTGAATTCAGACCATGTCCTTCGTTAATTATTCCTCGCGGGAAATCAACACCAAGATTGTTTACTACGGGCCCGGCCTCTGCGGGAAAACCACCAATCTCCGGTACATCTTCACCAAGACCAATCCCCAGGCCCGGGGCAAGATGATCTCCCTGGCCACCGAAACCGAGCGGACCCTGTTCTTCGACTTCCTCCCCCTCTCCCTGGGGGAAATCCGGGGGTTCAAGACCCGCTTTCACCTCTACACCGTCCCCGGGCAGGTGTTTTACGACGCCAGCCGGAAGCTGATTCTCAAGGGGGTAGATGGGATCGCCTTCGTGGCCGACAGCCAGGTGGAGAGAATGGAAGCCAACCTGGAAAGCTTTGAGAACATGAAGGTTAACCTGAAGGAACAGGGTTACGACCTGGAGCGCATTCCTTACGTGATCCAGTACAATAAGCGCGACCTCCCCAACGCCGCCCCGGTAGAGGAGATGCGCAAGCTCCTCAACGACAAGGGCGTTCCCGATTTCGAGGGCGTGGCCCGCTCCGGCGATGGGGTTTTCGACACCCTGAAGACCATCTGCAAGCTCGTCATCATCGAGCTTCGTAAGGGCAAGTAGGTTTCTCCCCTCATTTTTTCCTTTCTCTCCCCGGATTTTCCCGCGGAACTTGTGCCCTCATCATACCCGCGAAAATTCCTCTTGACATCACTGGTACTGTTTGTTATTGATAGCGACAAGTTCATTTCCACCACAACCAAAGGAGGTCAAAATGTCCTGGGAAAGGCTGAATAAATTTCTCCGCGACGAGGAAGGCCAGGGGATGACGGAGTACATTTTAATCGTCCTTTTGATCGCGATCGTCGCCATCGCCGCTTTCAAATACTTCGGAAAGAAGGTGGGGACAACGGTGAAGGATGCCGCCAACACTCTTTCCGATGAAGCAGGCAAGGCGACCAAAGAAGGGACAAAATAGAAACAAGAAATATCTACCGATTAATTCTACGATTTAATGAAGCTCCCCGCGGCAAGACCGCGGGGTATCTAACTTTAAACGAATCCGATGTCGTCCATCGTCATTCCTGCGGAAGCAGGAATCCAGACAAGCAAAATAACTGGATTCCGCATCAAGTGCGGAATGACAGAAGTAAGGTAACCCCGTGGCCAGACCACGGGGAATTACAAGTTAAAAAACCCCCGCGATCGAGAACCCTTGGTCCGGGGGCAATTTTTCCCAATCGCATCCTTGATTAAAAATCCCAAGCAGTGCCCTTCCTGCTCCGGCCATCCGGGGCCGAAAATTCGCCGGGATCAAGCTGGGCAGGCGATGACCGAATTCGTTATCGCTTTCCCGGTTCTGCTCCTTCTGGTTCTCGCCATCATCCAGCTCGCCCTTCTCTACAATGCCAAGCAGGTGGTTACCTACGCCTCTTTTATGGCCGCCCGCTCGGCGGCGGTCTATCCCAATCAGCGGTTCATGGCCGAGTATGCCGCCCGGCTGGCCTGCGTCCCGATCTCCGCTTCGACCGGCCAGATGATTAAAAAATCCATCCACCCCGGTTCCTCCGCCGGCACGGACGCAGAAACCAAGGGGCTCGCGGTCATGCAGATTTTCCAGGACCTCCCGGGGGCGGGCGGAATGGCGCTCCAAATCGCGGATAAATACGCCTATTCCTACCTTTTCACGAAGGTCCGGTTCCTCGATGACCAGGGTGAAGAAATGGAGCTGGAGCGGCAGTTGCAGGTGGGGGAGCAGTTCACCGTGGAGGTGACGCACTGGTACACCCTGATCATTCCCCTGGTCAACCGGATTCTCGCCACCCGCGAGATCGAGGTCCCCGGCTCGCCGGTCAAGATCACCATTCCGATCGGCGCCTTCAACCTCCTCGGAGCGCAGGCCGGGCATTATTTCTTCCCGGTCCGGTCGCATACTACGATGAAAGTGGAAGACGATAAATAATTGACGATTTACGATTGACGATTGTAGATTGCGAATTGCGGAATGAAGCTCCCCGCGGCAAGACCGCGGGGTATCTTTCTCAAAATGATTCTTAGGCTCTGGATTGTCATTCCCGTCCCGCATCAGAGTGCGGGATAAACTCCAGCGGGAATCCAGGCGAACAAAAAATACTAGATTCCGCATCAAGTGCGGAATGACGGAATAAGGTAACCCCGTGGTAAAACCACGAGGAATTACAAGTTAAAACAAATATCAGAAATGACTTTTAAAAAACCGCTCGATAAATCGAGCAACTATAAATATTTCCTTCTCGCGGGCTAAAGCCCGCGCCTACCAACTTGGACCCTCGGCCCCTGGGATCCTGGGACCCTCTTTTTATTTCCGGGATTTTTTCTTTTCGAGGAGACGGATGGCTTCGATCACCATCCCCTGGTCCACCGCCTTGGCCATATCGTAGACGGTGAGGGCGGCGACCGCCACCGCGGTCAGGGCCTCCATCTCCACCCCGGTCCGGCCCCGGGTTTTGACCCGCGCCCGGATCGAGAGCGCGTCCGGCGGCTCCACCCGGAGTTCGACCTCGGCATGGGTAATCTCCAGCGGGTGGCAGAGCGGGATCAGGTCTCCCGTCCGCTTGGCCGCCTGGATCCCGGCCAGGCGGGCGGTGGCGAAAAGATCCCCCTTGGCCAGGCCCCCGGCCAGGATCAGCTTCAGGGTGGCGGGTTTCATCCTCACCCTGCCCCCGGCCACCGCTTGGCGGAAGACCACGTCCTTGGCCGTGACATCCACCATCTTCAGTTTTCCCCGGGCATCAACGTGGCTCAGTGTTTTTGACTTGGTTTTCATTTCTCTGGTCTTTCTCGTCTATCTAGTCTATCTCGTCTATTTGGTCTGTTAAGTGTTTTTGAATGACCGCGGACCGCCGACGGCCGACCGCCGTTTCATTTAAATTCGAAGTTGATTTGGTTTCCATATCCGTCTCGGTGTTTTAACTCGAACCCTAGAATCCTTGGCCCCTCGAACCCAATCTCCTCATGGCAGTATTTTTCCCGGATTCAATATCCCCTTCGGATCGAAAGCCTGCTTGATCCGTTTCATCAGGGAGAGGGCCGGCTCCGTCACCTCCAGGGAAAGGTAGGGCCGCTTGGCCAGCCCGATGCCGTGCTCCCCGGAGATGGTCCCGCCCATCCCCACCACCGACTTGAGAATTTCCCCGACCGCGGCCTCGGCCGCCTCGACTTCCCCGGGGTTTTCCGCGTCGAAAAGGAGGTTCAGGTGGATATTCCCGTCGCCCGCATGGCCGAAGTTGGCGTTTCCCACCCCCCGGCCCCGGCAGATTTCATCGGTAACCCGGAGCAGGTCGGCGATCCGATCGAGGGGCACGGCCACGTCCTCGCTCAACCGGTGGGGATAGCGCCGGGCCAGCGTCGGTGAAAGCGCCCGGCGGGCCAGCCAGAGGTCGTCGGCGGCCTTCTGGTCCTCGGCCACCAGGACCTCAAAAGCCCCCGCCGCGCCCAGGATTTCGCGCAGTTTCAGCATCTCCCGCGCCAGGGCCTCCGGATCTCCATCGTTCTCGACCAGGATCAGGGCCCCCGCCTTCTCGGGGATGGTAATCTTGCCCGCTTCCTTCAAAACCCGGAGGCTCCCTCCGTCCAGGAGCTCCATCGTGGCCGGCAGAAACCCTTTCCGCAAAACCGTCCGGACCGCGTTCCCCGCCCGGGACACGTCCGGAAAATAAGCCAGAAGCGTCTTCCTCCCCGCGGGCAGGGGGATAAGCTTCACGGTGATCCGGGTGACCACCGCCAGGGTTCCTTCCGAACCGACCAGGAGGCGGACCAGGTCGTAACCAACCACGCTCTTCCGCGTCTTCCGGCCGGCGTGGAGGATCCGCCCGTCGGGCAGGACGGCCTCCAGGGCTAGGATGTAATCGCGGGTCACCCCGTACTTGACCGTGCGGAGGCCGCCGGCGTTGGTGGAGACGTTGCCACCGATCGTGCAGAAGTTATAGCTGGCCGGGTCGGGGGGATAAAAAAGCCCCTCGGCCTGGACCCGCTGGTGGAGAGCCCCGGTTACCACCCCGGGATCCACCTCGGCCAGGAGATTGTCGCCGTCCACCTGGTGAATCGACGTCAACCGCTCGAGGGAAAGCACCAGCCCTTCCGGGACCGGGATGGAGCCCCCCACCCTTCCCGAGCCCGCCCCCCGGGGAATCACCGGGAAACCCTCCTCGGAGGCCACCCGGAGGATCTCGGAAACCTCCAGGGCCGAGCGGGGAAAAGCCACCGCCGCCGGGAGAACCTCCCGGTTCAGGGCATCATAGGAATAGGAGACCCGGTGCTCGGGATCGGTGAAGAAATTCTCGCGGCCGACGATTCCCTCGATCCGCTTCCGAACCCGGTCCTCCTGGAGTTTCACGTCTTTACCGAAGATTAGGTCCATGTCATTAAAATAATTTCCGTTGTTGAAACTATCCTCTATCTTATTCTGATCACCGAAAGCTGATCCAGGGTGAGCGTGCCCAAATTCCAGGTCCCATTCAACGTGTAGACATAATAATAATGACTCCCGGCATCATAATATACCGAAATTCGGTTGACTACCTTGGGAGAGGTAATCGGCTGGGAAACTTGCAGGATGGGGCTCGCGGGATTGGAGACGTCCAGCATCACCATCCCGGAAACCTCATCGGCCACGAAGGCGTAATCTCCCAACAAATCCACGTCATAGGCTTTACCGGTATAGGTTACGGGATCGGGAATGCTCAGGGGATTGGAAACATTAAAAATCTTGAGGCCCAAGTCTCCATCCGCCACGTAAAGACGGTCACCTGCCAAGGCGATGGATTGACCGTTAACAATTGCGTAGGTACCCCGCGAAACCGGGGTTGCTTTGATGTTGATGTCTAAAACCTCGAGGGTTGTCTTATTGATCACATAGGCATAATCGCCGGAAACCGTCACGTCCCGCGGATAGCTGGAGGTCATTGAATAATCACCAGCTTTAACCGGGCCCGGGCTTGTTTTATTCGTAACATCTATTATGTAAAGCTTGTCCGCGCAGAGATAGGCGTAATTCCCGCTCACCGATACTCGAGAAACCCCGGAGAGTGCGGAGTACGGGTCCGCAGGGTTAGGCCAACTGCTTTTAACGGCCGGCCGGACCGGATCGGTGGCGAAATCAATTATCCGCAAACCATCACGATCGCTCCCTGGGGGCACTCCATCAGCGGTATCCCGGTCCGCCAGATAAGCCCATTGGACCCCATCCGAGAAAAGACCCCTCGCGTCCCCCGGTGTGTCTACATTACCGATCAAACCCGGGGGATCAGATGCCGAAGAAAGATCATAAACGTCCAAGCCGCCTCGTCCGAGGGTGAGAAAAAGTTTATTTCCTTTTACCTGTAGATCTGTGGGATATCCGGAAGTGTTATAGGATGTAATCAATTCCGGATTTGCCGTTGCTGGAGGATTACCCAAAAGGTGGTTCTCGGTGACTACCAAGCCCCAGCTTCCTCCTCCAATAAAAGAAAAATCCCCATAATTAACCATCTGATAAAAATGCTCACCACATCCTAGAGCGGTACAAGGATCAAACCTTTCGGAAGGTATTACCATAAATGGATGTTCTGGATCAGTAAGGTTGGCAATTTGGTATCCGCAACTTCCGACTGTGATATAAGCCAAATCTGGATCTGGAGCACTTGTAACTGCAACTCTTTCTGGGATACAGCTATATGTCGCCAACCGAGATTTTTCTGTTATTGTCGAATTAGGAGCTATCGGTGAATACGAATAAATTATGAGCTTCGAATTTTCCGCGAGAAGATAAACATAATCATTCCCATTTGAATGATGCTTAGCTTCTACATCATAAGCAACATCTGAAATTTTTATTTCTTTATCGAAAAAATGTGACGTATTTCCGGGTGGTATTTGAAAATTGAAAATTTCCATGCCGTATTGGGAGGCGGTAAAAACATTCATTTTTTCGTCCACATCCGCTGCCCAAAAATCACGAATTATTTGATCTTCATTCTGAACTTTAACAATCGGGTTGCTTTGGTTTTCTAAATCATAAATATAAAGACCGTAGAGAGAAGACTCTTTAGAAAAGAAAAGGTAATCTTTTTGATCAAAAGGATGATTTTTAATATAAATGTCCGTGATTGAGTTGTTAGAGAATATGCTACCCAAATCCGAAGGGGTACTTGGATCGTTTACATCCATTACCTCCGCTCCGGAATTAGTACTTAACGCCAAATAGGCACGTTTATTATAAATATAAATATTTCTGGAATCTCCCAGAACACCTGTTCGAGATATTAGGATCGGATCGGGGCTGTCCAGGTTTGGGACATAAAAGATTTCCATCCCCGCTTGGCCGTCGGCGATATAAAGATACCCTGCGGGGGGAGTAATGACCTCAAGATAGATCCCCATTGCCGTCCCGCTTTTCATAACCTGCGAAGGGAGCAGCTCGGGCACCCCCGGTTTTACCGTCACCAGCTTAGTCCATTCCGCCGTGAGTCCGCCGTCATCAACCGCCCGGACCCGGGCGGTGTAATTTCCGTTGAGCAGGTAGGCGTAGGTCGTCGACCCGGCCGCCGTGTTCCGGTCCCAGGTGCCGTTCCCATCAAAATCCCAATCATAACCAGTGATCGTCTCGTCCCCATCGGGGTCGTGGGCGGTCACGGAGAAATTGACCGTCCCTCCCGTCTTGAGCACGCTGGGGGTAGCGCTGAAGCTGAAAGGGGTTATCACCGGCGGACGGTTCACATTCAGCACCGTGATCACGAGGGTTCCGAAGTCCGAAAGCCGGGGATCGCCGTCATCGGTGGCGGTCACCGTGAGGGGGTAATCGCCAGCCTGGTCGTAATCCGGCACCCAGAAGAACTCCCCCGTGTTCACATTCAGGGTGGAGCCCCGGGGCATCGGCCCGGCGGCATAGGTTACGTTGTTGACATCGGGATCGGCGGCGGTCAGCCAGAAATCCAGGACCTGTCCTTCACTGATCATCCGGTCCGCCAGGCCGGATAGCGCCGGCGGGCGGTTGGTATTGAAAACGACGAGATCCTGGCTGACGCTCGCCGCCAGGGGGGGATCCGAAACGTCGATAACCGTAAAAATCACCCGGTAGCCGCCGGCCTGGTCGTAATCCGGGCGCCAGACCCAGGTTGCCGTGGTCCCGTGCGGGTATAAAACCGCGCCGCGGAGGGCGGGGGCGAAATCAAAAACCAGCGGGTCTTCGTCGGGGTCCCACCCGACCAGCGCGAGCGCCATCTCCCCTCCCTCGAAGGCGACGGGACTGCCTTCCACCTTCAGGGTGGGAGGCCGGTTGGTGTTCAAAACCCGGATGCGGACCGTCACGCTGCTCACCGCCTTTCCGTCCGACGCCGAGAAGATGACGCGGTATTCCCCTTCTTGGTCAAAGTAAGGCGTCCACTTGAATTTCCCCGTCTCCTTGAAAAAAGCGGCGCCCGCGGGCAGGAGGGAGGCAATGTAGACGACCGGGTCGCCGTCCGGATCCGACGCCCGGACCAGAAAGATCAGGGTCTCGCCCTCGCTCACCGCCTGGTCGGGAAGGGGTTCGAACGCCGGGGTACGATTATCCCCTCCCCCGGCCTGGCTGATCACCACTACCCAGTCATGGATCGCGGTTTTGTCTCCGTCGCTGACCAGGACCCGGACCTCCAGGGCCTGGCCGACCAGTTCCGGCCCGGGGGCGAAGACAAAATCCGGCCCGGAAGCGGCAAACGCGCCGTCCACATACCAGTTGAAGACCATCTCGTCCCCGTCCGGATCCTCAGCAGTGACGGAAAAATTCACCTCCTGGCCGGGGGAAACGGAGACCATCTCGGCGGCGGGAAGGATCTGCACCAGCTCCGGGGCCCGGTTACCCGGCCGCGGGATCCGGGCGGTGATGACCGCGAGATCCGTCCCATCGGCCCGGCCGTCCGAAACGCTTAATTCCAGGTAATACCGCCCCGGCAGATCGGGGACAAAATAGGTAACCTCCCGGTCCCAGTCGAGCAGAAACGCCCCGCTGAAATAAGGCCGGTCAAGCAGGGACCAACGGAAGGAAAGGGGCCGGGATTCCACCGCCCGGGACGAGCCCTGGCCGTCCAGGATGACTTCCCGTCCCACCGGGACGATCTGATCGGGGCCCGCCACCGCGACCGGTCCCGCGGCCTCCGGACCCGTCTCCGGCGGGGCCCCCGCCTCACGCCCGCAGCCCGCTCCCGGCCCCAGGACTAGACCGGCCAGAAAAATTATCGGCCCGAAACGGGCAAGATTGTTAATCCGCCCACGCATTTTTAAATGACCAATCCCATCTTAAGCCTCCCCGCCCTTGACGGGGCAAGCGAAGGGGGAGAGAAAATATCGCAATTTAAACCTGATCCTGATTTAACTGGAAACTCGAAACTTTTTTATGCCCTCCGGGCCACCCTCAAAATCACGTCCCGGAGAAGGGGAAGATTGGCGGTGAGCGAAAACCTTTTCCTGACCTCTTCCCGGGCCGCCTCCCCCATTTTTTTCCGCAACCCCTCGTCTTCAATGAGCCGGGCGGTCTTTTCCTCCCACTCCTCGATCCCCCCGGCTAATAAGCCATTTTCCCCCTCGCGGATAATCTCCGGATAGACCCCGGACCGGGATGCCACCGGCGGGATCGCCAGGGCCATGTACTGGATCGCTTTGAAGCCGCACTTGCCCCGGCTCCAGGGGTCGTCGCCCAGGGGCGCGAGGCCAATATCCAGAGCCGCGAGCCGGGGATACTCGCCGGCGAGGGTCCAGGGAATATTCTGAATCGAAGCCCCGGGGACTTCGAACGCGCCGTTGGAAATCACCCGGAACTCCACCTTCTTTCCGAACCGGGCCTGGAGGCGGGGAAACGCCTCGGCGATCTTCGAGAGATACCAGAGATTTTCCTGTGTGCCGGTCCAACCCACTCTGACCCCGGCGGCCGCCTCGCTTTTTTCCCGGGGAACCCGGGAGATAAAATCCAGGTCCACCCCGGTGGGGATCACCTCCACCCGGGAGCAGAAAGGCCGGGCGTAATCCGCCAGATACCTGTTTCCGGCCACCACCGTCCGGGAGCGCCTCAGGGTTTTTTCGAGCCGCGCCGAAACCCCGGGGTCCGGGTTCTCCTCCCAGGGCGGGCGGGTAAAAATGGCGTCGTCAAAATCAAAAATGATCCGGGGGTTGGCCCGGGCCAGAAGATCAATGCCGAAAGCGAGCACCTGTTTCTGGATAAATACCGCGTCCGCCCGGGCGGCCCGGACCAGCGCCTGGATAAGATAAGCGAACCGCCGGACCGGCCGGGGATCCCGGGGCGGGGTGATCACCTCGGCCTCGATCCCCTCCCCCCGGAGGGGCTCCAGGAACTGGTAGACCCGGAGACGACTGCTCGGGGCCTCCGGCCCCCAGATGGGGAGAAAAAGAACCTTGATTCCTTTCATTCTTCTTTAAGATTAACTCAATTCCGGCCCGGTTTGAATCCCGGAAAACCCCTTTCCCCGATAAAGGTATGAACCGCGTGAGAATGTTTTCATGTTGGTCAGTATGGTAACCCGGTGATATTCTGGACGGCACAGGTGGCAGGAGTTTGACCGGTGGATTCTAATCCTCCTTTCTTCAATCCTCTCCCCTGGTGGGAGAGGATCTGAGGCATGCCCTTGGGAGCTTTAGCGAAGGAGGGAGAGGGGGAAGGCAGCCAAATATTCGGCCCGACGTTGTTTAAACTGAACGCTGAAGATGTAATGGACTTCAAACACCAAGATAAAAACCTGATTCTGGAATTCGCGGGTGGAGAACCGGAAGCTGGGGAAGAAAATCGAGGCGCTTTTGTCCAACGTCAAGGGCTGACCCCTTGTTCCCTTCTTTCCCGCATGGAACAATCGCTTCCAGTGAACCGGCGGCCATTGAGACCTCGGACATAACCAGATCCTTTCCCGGCTTGCCCCGGGCCGGGGTAAGAATTTATAATGGCAGAGCTGCCGGCGGAGATCCGGCGGGCACACCGAAAGTCTCGAAAGCAGGAACCTTCAGGAGGGAAAAGAGATGACCAAGTTCACCGGGCCTTTCAACGAAGCGACCATTATCGGAACCAGCCGCAACCGCTCGTTCCAGTTTCCCAACAAGGTTTACCTCCGCTCCCACTTCGACAAGGACGGGCGGAAGACCAAGGGGCTTCACGACCTTACCTACAAGGAACTGGAGCAGGAAATCCGCTCCCTGGGGGTCGGGCTGTATCTCCTGGGGGGGAGGCAATTCGACCGGGTGGGGGCTTTCGGGCCCAATACCCCCCGCTGGATCGCGGCGGTCCTGGCCATTCTGGCCGGGCGGGGGACCTTCGTCCCGATTTATCCCTCCAGCAAGACCGACGATGTCTGGTGGATCCTCTCCGATTCCGAGGCCAAGGCGGTTTTCTGCCACGGGAAGGAGCAGGTCGAGAAGGCCCTCGAGGTCAAGGACAAGCTCCCCCATTTGAAATGGATCATCGTGATGGACCCGGACCTGAAGATCAAGGACGAGAAAGTGATCTCCTACGCGGAGGTGGTGGAGAAGGGGCGGGCCGACAAGCGCCGGGAAGAAGAGCTCGAAAACATCACCAAGGAAGCCAGCCCCAACGACGTGGCGGCCATCATCTACACCTCCGGCACCACCGGCCGGCCCAAGGGGGTGGTGCTCACCAACAACAACTTCAACAGCCAGCGGGTGATCTCGGATTCCTTCGATTTCAGCACCAATGATATCTGGTTCGGCCACCTGCCGATGTGCCACGTCTTCGGTCTCTCCTCCGACCTTCTGAATTCCGGCCAGCAGGCGGGCCTGCTCTTCATCGTGGACTCGCTCGAGACGGAATACCTGCGGGAAAACCTCCGGCTCTGCCGCCCGACGGTCATGTCGAGCGTGCCCCGGCTCTGGGAGAAGATTTACATCCAGATCAACAACATCGTGCAGACCAAGAAACCCTTCGAGCAGAAGGTCTTCCACTGGGCGATCGGGGTGGGGAAGGAATGCTTCCTCCGGAAGAACGAGAAAAAGCCGATCCCCCTGGGACTCAAGCTCAAGTCGAAGGTGGCCGGCGTGGTCTTCAAGAAAGTCCGGGGGGAGGCGGGCCTCGACCGCCTGAAGATCTGCCACACCGGGGGCGGGCCGATTTCCCCCGACCTGATCGTTTTCTTCGGGGCCATCGGGGTGAACCTCTACCAGGGCTTCGGGCTAACCGAGACCTCCCCGGTGACCCATACCTGCACCCCGGCCAACCACCGGCTCGGCTACGTGGGCAAACCGATCCCGGGGACCGAGTGCAAGATCGCCGATGACGGGGAAATCCTGATCAAGGGCCCCCAGGTGATGAAGGGCTACTTCCACAACGACGAGGCCACCCAGGCGGCCTTCACCCCGGACGGTTTCTTCAAGACCGGGGACATCGGCGAGATCGATCCCGAGGGTTACCTCCGGATCACCGACCGCAAGAAGGAGCTGATCATCACCCGCGGGGGGAAGAACATCCCGCCCCAGCCGATCGAGATCGCCTTCAACACCGATCCCTTCGTGGAGCAGATTTACGTGAGCGGGGACAACCGGAACTACCTGGTTGCCCTCCTGGTCCCGGATTTCGTCCGGCTCCAGGAGTGGGCCAAGGAAAAAGGAATTGAATTCTCCAGCCAGGAGGACCTGGTGAAAAAGAAACCGGTCCTGGACCTCTACCGGAAATCGGTGGACCAGGTCAACCGGAACCTGGCCAAGTACGAGACGATCAAGCGCTTCGCCGTCCTCCCCAACGCCTTCACCGAGGCCGGGGGCGAGCTGACCCCGACCCAGAAACTGAAACGCCGGGTGATCGAGAAAAAATACAAGGACCTGATCGAGAGTCTCTATGCCGGCTCGGATTAGAAGGAAATCCCAAGCACCCAATCCCGGATCGTGACCTGACCCTGAATTCCGCTTTTACCTTGAACCCTGGAATCCTCGGCCCCCTGAACCCTTTTATTTAGGGGTTAAGTGCGCGTTGTTCTCTGTTTTAAAATCCCCGCTTCTGCCTGCGCCTGACTTGATCTTCACGCTTTCAAATCAAGCACGATCCGAGTCTTCTCCGGCAACCGGCAGGGCCGGGGTATTGCATCCAGGCGCTTACCTGTCTAGAAACCCGCGCGCGAGAAACCTTCCCGGCCGTGTTTTTATCGGGGCGCGATGCCATCCGGCTTGAATTTGACGTTCCCTTTAATTAAGATGGTTAGGAAATTCTCTGAAAACCTGAGAGGTGAGCAATGGAAATCCGTGGAGCAATGGTGGCCCTGGTGACTCCCTTCCGTAACGACCGGATTGACCGGGCCGCGGTCAAGAAGCTGATCGACTACATGATCGAAAACGGGATCGATGCCATCATCCCCTGCGGCACCACCGGGGAGTCCGCCACCCTCTCCCACGAGGAACACGACGAGATGATCGAGATCACCCTGGAGCTCACGGGCGGCCGGGTCCCGGTGATCGCCGGGACCGGTTCCAACTCCACCCGGGAGGCGGTCCGCTTGACCAAGCATGCCGCCCAGGCGGGGGCCCAGGCCGCGCTCCTCATCACCCCCTACTACAACCGGCCGACCCAGGAGGGCCTCTACCAGCATTTCCTGGCGGTCTCGGAGGCCTCGGACCTTCCCCTGGTTCTCTACAACGTCCCGGGGCGGACCGGGGTCAACCTGCTCCCCCCGACCGTGGCCCGGCTGGCCGAGCACAAGAATATCATCGGAATCAAGGAGGCCTCCGGCTCCCTGCCCCAGGCCATGGAGATCCTCACCCTCTGCCCGCCGAAGTTCCTCCTGCTCTCCGGGGAAGACATGCTGAACCTCCCGCTCTACGCCATCGGGGCCCAGGGGACGATCTCGGTCATCGCCAACGTCGCCCCCCAGCTCGTTTCCGGGCTTTACGACGCTTTCATCGCCGGCAAGCTGAAAGAAGCGGATTTCCTGAACCGCAACCTCTTCGAGCTGAACCGGATTCTTTTCGTGGAAACCAACCCGATCCCGGCGAAAGCCGCCCTGGCCATGATGGGAATGATCGGTCCCGAGATCCGGCTCCCGCTGACCGAGCCCTCCGCGGAAAATAAAAACAAGATCCGCGGCGTACTCAAAGACCTGGGGCTTTTAAGTTGAAGGTTCCGATTATCATCTCCGGCGCCGCCGGCCGGATGGGACGGGCGGTGATCCTCGCCGCCCGGGAAGATCCTGAGATCTCGATCGCCGGGGCCCTGGAGCACCCGGGGTATCCGCTCGCCGGCCGGTCCCTGGCCGAGGTCCACCAAGACCCCGCCCTGCCCGCGCTTCGCCTGGAAAAGGATCCCCGGCTTTTTCTCCGCCGCCGCTCGGTCTGGATCGAATTCTCCGACCCCACCGCCTCCCTGGAGCACCTCCGGCTGGCGGCCCGCGTGGGCCATCCCATGGTCATCGGCACCACCGGTTTCACCCCGGCGGAGAAGGAAGAAATCATCCAGCTCTCCCGGAAGATCCCGGTTATCCTCTCCTCCAACATGAGCTTCGGGGTCAACGTCCTCTTTCACCTGGCCGGCGAAGCGGCCCGGCTCCTGGGAAAGGATTACCAGGTGGAGATCCTGGAGATCCATCATAACCAGAAAAAAGACGCCCCCAGCGGAACCGCCCTGACCCTGGCCGATATCGTAGCCCGGGAGCGGAAAAGCCGTTCGCGGGACCTCCTGGTTTTCGACCGTTCCCCGAAAAAGGAAAAAAGGGGCGCGGAGGAAATCGGGATGGCCTCCCTCCGGATCGGGGACGTGGTAGGAGAACACACCGTGTTCTTCGGAACCGCGGGGGAAAGACTGGAAATAACCCACCGGGCGACCAGCCGCGAAGCTTTCGCCCGCGGGGCCGTCAAGGCCGCCAAGCTAATTTTCAGGAAGAAACCCGGGTTTTACCGCCTGCAGGAACTTCTGGTCTCCGGCTAATCGTTCCGGAGCGGCATGATCAGGACCAGGTGGTCCTTCTCCTCTTTGCCCGAGATCACCAGCGGGGAAAGATCGTCCCCGAAATTCAGGGTGACGGATTCGTCTCCGAAGGATTCCAGACCCTCGCTTAGGTAGCGGGAATTAAAGTTCATCTCGATATTTTTTCCCTCGTATTCCACCGGGATCTCCTCTCGGATTTCCCCGGTGTCCGGATGCTGGGAGTGGACGATCAGGTTGTTTTTTTCCATCTTGATCCTTAGGCCCTGAACCTCGCGGGTGGAGAGAACGGTGGCCCGGCGGAGGGATTTAACCAGGCTTTCCTTGATAACCTTGGCCCGGTTTCTCTCCTCCTTGGGGATTACGGCGTTATAGTCAGGGTATTCACCATCAATGAAACGCACGTAGATCGAGTCGCTTCCAATCTGCACCCGGCCCAGGTTAGGCAAGATGTTTAACCTTACCGTCTCGGCTTCCCCCGCTTTCAGACCCTCCAGATAACCCACGATTCTCCGGACCTCCTGAATCCCCTTCTTGGGCAGGATCACCCCTTTTTTTAAAACCTTCCCGCCTCCCTTCCCTTCCGCCCTTCCATTAATCATGGCCAGGCGATGCCCGTCGGTAGCAACCATTTTTATCGCGACCTCCCGTTTTTCCTTGTCTTCCTCGCCCGAACAGAAAAAAATCCCCTGCAGATACTGCCGTCGCTCGTCTTTGGAAGTCGCGAAGATAGTTTTTTCCACCATATTAATGAGAACCTTGGAATTTAATTTTAATTCCTCCTCATCGCTTTCAAAGCTCGGAACCTTGGGATACTCGGCTGGATTCAGTCCCATCAACTGAACCAGATTCATTTTTTTCTGGCCCAGCGAAGGGTAATGAATCTCCGCCCAGAAATTCTCCTTGGTTTTTATATCGATCATCCCGTCGGGTAGTTCCTTAACCAGCTCATAAAGCCGCTTGGCCGGGAGCACTATCCCCCCCTCCTCCTTAATCTCCAGCAAACCTTCCTTGGCTTTTCGCTCCAGGTTAATGGCGATATCCAATCCCGTGGCCACCAGGGAAAGATTATCCTTATGAGCGGCAATTAAAAGATGAGAAAGAATAGGTTTTACCTCGATTGATTCCGATACCCCCTGAGAGATATACAACATCTGAAGAAAATCCTTTTGTTTTATTTTTATCCTCATATATTATCTCCTCCTTATTTTCTTAATTTACATAATAAACATAGTAAAAGTAAATATGTTTATAAAAATACCTTTACGCCCGCAACTAATTATCATCCGTTAAATATTTCTGTTGATAACCTAGATGATAAGTTTGGAAGTTGTCCCCGTCTTAAGAGTGGGCTGTTTATAAATATTATTTTTATTCCCTGTCTTGTCCACAGTTTATCAGTCCTTAAGATCCTTGGTGATTCGATCAATGGTCATGCTTAACTGGATGTTATTTTCCAGTTGTTTTTGTACCTTCTTGTTAGCGTGGATGACAGTGGAGTGATCCTTTCCGCCGAACTTGTTGCCAATTTCCGGGAACGAGGAGTTGGTCAGCTTCCGGGAGAGATACATGGCGATCTGGCGGGGCACGGTGAAGGCTTTTAGCTTGCGGGAGGATTTCAGGTCGGCGATCTTCAGGTTAAAATGGTTGGCCACGGCCTTCTGGATGGATTCGATCGAAACCGGAATCCCCTCGTTGTGAACGGAGATGTTTTTAAAGACCTTCTTGGCGAAATCCAGGTTGATCTCGCTGTTATAAAAGCTGGCGAAGGCGCTGATCCGGATCAGAAACCCTTCCAGCTCCCGAATGTTGGAGGAAGAGGTGTTGGCCAGGAATAAAGCTACGTCATCCGGCAGGACAATTTTATTATTCTCCGCCTTCTCCTTCAAGATCGCGATTTTGACCTCGATCTCCGGGGGCTGGATGTCCGCGATCAGGCCCCACTCGAAGCGCGAACGCAGCCTCTCGTCTAGGGCCTCCATCTCCTTGGGAAAACGGTCACAGGTGATCACGATCTGCTTCCGGAGACTGTAGAGCGAGTTAAAGGTATGGAAGAACTCTTCCTGGGTTCTTTCCTTCCCGGCGATGAACTGGATGTCATCCAGGAGCAGGACATCGCAATTGTCTCGGTACTTGGAGCGGAAGTCGGGCATCTTCTCGTAGCGGATGGAATTGATTACATCGTTCACGAAGTTCTCCGCGGGGATGAAGATCAAGCGGGAGTCGTTGAAATTCTTGGCGATGCGGTGGCCGATCGCGGTGAGGAGGTGGGTTTTCCCCACCCCTACCCCGCCGTAGAGGAAGAGCGGGTTGTAGTTGCCCCCGGGATTTTCCGAGACCGCCAGCGCGGCGGCGTGGGCGAACTGGTTGCTCGGCCCGACCACGAACTTTTCGAAGGTGTACTTGGAATCGAGAAGGTAGCCGGGGGTTTTCAGGGTGCGCAGGGATTTCTTCTGGGCGGCCGGGCTGTCCGGTTTAACTATCACCGCGAGCTGAATGGGCTTGCGGGCGGTCTGGCTCAGGCTGGCGCTGATGAAGGAGCGGTAGTTTTCCTCGATCCACTCTTTTTGGAACTGGTTCTTGACCTCGAGAACGAAATGGTCTTCCCGGAGCTCCACCGGCCGGCTCTGGTCGAACCAGACATTGAAATTCTCCGCCCCGATTTTCTCCCGGATGGAATCCTTGCTTTTTTCCCAGATCGTTTTGTGCATCGGACTATGATTTTACCGCCGCTGGACAGGTCTTTTTCGTCTTAAACAGAGTTATCCACAGCTGTGGATAACTCCAATCCCCATCTCGGCGGTGGTTTTAGGTTGAATAATCTATCATGATAAAATAAGATTTCAAGTGCCGGGAGATAAATATTTTCTGCCTGGTGACCTTGACAATAAAGCGTGGCGGTTCGTTATTATAAAGAGGACTTTTTCTAGGAAAGAGGAGAAATGAAAAGAACCTACCAACCTCATAATCTCAGGCGGGTCAGAACGCACGGCTTCTTGAAGCGGATGGCGACCCCGGGCGGAAGGGCTGTGATCCGACGGCGCCGGGCGAAAGGACGGAAGAGGCTGTCCGTCCAGGCAAACCGAACCAGATAATCACTTAGCGGGGGAAGGTCCATCATCTCCACCCCAGCCAAGAAGAGCAAAAGCCGGGAGATCAGGGAAGTGATGACGGGAGGGAACCGTCTGCGGATGGTTCCCCTTACTTTTATTTTTAAGCCGGGCCCCGGCGGAGCCAGGGCGGTAGTAATCGGCCGCCAGGTCCGAGGCGCGGTCAGGCGAAATCGGACGAAAAGGAGGATCCGGGAATTGCTGAGGCTGAACCCGGATTGGTTCGCGCGCGGGGTCGATCTCGTGATCCGGGCCGGGGAGGGGAGCGAGAAGCTCAGTTATCGGAAACTGGGGGAGCTCCTGGAACGGGCGGGGCAGAAGCTCGCCCGGGGAGGACGCCGGGATGAATAGGATGGGGGAGTGGGGAAAAAGGATCCTGATCGGCGGCATCCGGCTTTACCAGATTTTTCTCTCGCCGGTTTTTCCCCCGGCCTGCCGGTATTACCCGACCTGCTCCGAGTATGCCCGGGAGGCGATCGCCACCGCCGGGATCGGGAAAGGTCTCTGGCTCTCACTCCGCCGGGTTTTGCGGTGTCATCCCTGGAGCCGGGGAGGCTATGATCCGGTCCGCCGGGCCGGTTAGGAACCGCGAGTCAACATGGAAAAACGCGCCATCATCGCCGTGGTCTGTTCCCTCCTGATCGTTTTTCTCTACCAGATTTTTTTCCTGGGCTCCCCGAAAAATGCCTCGAAAAGCGGGGCCCGGACCGAGGCGGTCCCGGAAAAGGCGCCGGCCGCGATCATCCGGGAAGCCCTTTCGCCGCCCCAGTTTATCTCGGAAAAAACCGTGGGCCGGAACCTCAAGGTGGCGGGAGATCTCTTTCAGCTGGAGATCGACCTGACCGGGGCGAGGATCAAGTCGATCGAGCTCGAGAAATACCGGAAGCAGGTGAACCCCGGTTCGCCCCCGGTCGACTTGGTGGAACTGGCCGGGAGCGGGGGATACCTGCCCCTTAATTTCCTGTACGAGCAGGCGGGCGAGGGGGACTTCGCCGTTAAATATACCTATCCGGCGGACGAGATCCGGATGGTCGGCGAGACCAAGGTCATCCTGGAGCCCGAGGGAGGAAAGGGGGACATCCGGGTCTATCAGTTCCACCCGGGATCCTATCTCTGGGATGTAGGCTACGCCGGGAGCGCGACCGGGAACGTGCCGCTGGCGGTGGTGAGCGAAAGCCAGGTGGTCAAGGGCAAAAGGGGAAGCTACCAGGAGGAAACCACCTTCACCGAGGCAGTGGCCCTGATCAACCGGGACGTGAAGCGGTTCCCGCTGGATAAACTCACCTCCGCCCAGACCTTCCCCGAGGGGGTCCGCTGGGCGGGGTTCGAGAACAAGTATTTCCTGGTCGCGTTCGTCCCTCCGCCGGGCTCGGCCCTCCGGATCAGCCGGAGGCAGGACGCCCAGGGGGAAAAGGCGGTGGTGTATTTCAAGCTGCCGCCGGGGGAGGGACGCCTGTCGGTTTTCGCCGGCCCCAAGGACCTGGATATCCTCGCCTCCGCCGGGGTGGAGCTCGAGCGGGCCATCAATCTGGGGTGGTTCGGGCCCATCGCCCGGCCGCTCCTGGCCCTCCTGAAGTGGCTCAATAAGGGGGTGAAGAACTACGGGATCGCCATCATTCTTCTCACGGTGATGATCAAGATCCTTTTTTACCCCTTTACCCAGATGAGCATGAAGTCGATGAAAAAGATGGGGGCGGTCGGGCCCAAGCTCAAGGAGATCCAGGAAAAGTTCAAGGACGACAAGGAACGCCTGAACCGGGAGATGATGGGCCTTTACAAGCAGGAGAAGATCAACCCCGTCGGGGGGTGCCTGCCCATCCTGATCCAGATTCCCATCTTCATCGCCCTCTACCAGGCCCTGATATATTCGATTGAACTCCGGCACGCGCCCTTTTTCGCCTGGGTCAACGACCTCTCCGCCCCCGAGCACCTGGTAGACATCCCGATCCTGGGAGCTACGATTCCCTTCCGGCTCCTGCCCCTGCTCATGGGCGGAAGCATGTTTCTCCAGCAGAAGCTCTCTCCCCAGATGGGGGATCCGCGCCAGGCCCAGATCATGATGCTGATGCCGGTGATTTTCACCTTCATGTTCTGGGGTTTTCCGTCGGGGCTGGTGATTTACTGGTTGGTCAATAACATCCTTTCCATCGCCCAGCAGTTCTGGGTCAACCGGGCCGTGCCGGCGGAAGAGCCGGGCCCGAAGAATCGAAAGGTCAGGAAAAGGATTGAGCGCTGAGCCGGAAGAAATCCTGGGAAATGTCCTCCGGCTGATGGGATTTCCCGTCCCCGTCCGGCGCGAAGACCGGGAGGGGGAGATCCTCCTCCTGATCGACTCCGAGGAGGGTATCCTGATCGGCAGAAAGGGGAAAACCCTGGAGGCCCTGGAGTGGGTCATCCGGGTGATTATCGGGGGTGAGGCGTCGGTCCGGGTGGATTGCGGCGGGTACCGGGAGCGGCAGAAAAAACAGATCGAGGAAATGGCCCTCCGGGCCATCGAGCGGGTCAAACAGCGGGGGGAGACCGTCACCCTGGGGCCCTTCCTGCCCGCGGAGAGAAGGATCATCCACCAGCTCGTGAGCCGGGAGAATGGGCTGAAAACCCAGAGCGAGGGGGAAGGGTGGGAGAAACTGGTCCACATCCTTCCCGAGGGAAGCCCGCGGACGGCCTGAATATCATCTTTCGCCTCAAGGGTGGAAAGGCCGAGTCGGGGTGTTTAGAAGTCAGGCGGCAGGATTAACAAAATTTTAAATTTGATCGCGAGGCCGGGGTTGAAGCGGGCGGGGAAAAGCCTTTTCTGCTGGGCCGCGGGGATTTTTCTCGCGGGTCTCTGGGGATGCTCGAGCGATATCCGGAACTGCCAGCCGGTGCCCGGGGACCAGGCCCAGCTCGAGTATCCCCTCGGGATTACCTGGTACGACCAGACCATCGTGGTGGCGAGCGCCAACTCCCGGGGAATTTACTGCTCGGCTTACCTGACCCTCTTCTCCCGGCAGCGGGAGCCGCAGGCACTGATCCCCCTGGTTTTTGACAAAAAGGAATATTCCCTCCTCGGCGAGATCCGGGCCGATCCCCGGCGGGGTTTTCTTTATGTCACCGACCGGCTGGAGGACAGCCTTTTGGTTTTCCGGATCGCGGGCGCCGGATTGGACCTGGCCCGGGTCGTCACGATCACCGGCGAGGGTGATACCGGCCGGGGCGGTTCGGATCCCTTCAGCCTGGATGTGAATCCCGCGGACGGGACGGTCGCGGTGGCAGCGACCGGATCGGGAGACGTGATTTTTTATACCGCCGGAGCGGAAAGCGAAATCGGCCGGGTCTCCCTCGGCTCGGTTTATCCCATCCGGGTCCGCTTCAATCCTGCCGGCGACCACGCCTGGGTGACGGCCGACAGCACCAATTATGTGTATCTCCTAACACTCTCTCCCCCGGCGCTGGAGGAAGGTTATGCCGGAGTGAGCCAGGCCGGGACCTTGAAGGCCCGCGGGCTCTGGGCGGGGGAAACGGAGATTTACGTGGCCTCCGGATCCCCCCAGGCAATCCTCATGTTCCGTCCCGGCACGGGTCTCTCGGGGGCGATCCCCCTGGGCGAGGGAGTTTATCCCTTCGATCTGAAAAGCCACGGGTCTCGTCTCTTCATAAGCTCCCTGGAGCGGAACGAGATCTGGGTGGTCGACCAGCAAAAGGGGGAGGTGATCAAAACCATCAGCACCCTCAAGACGGAGGGGGAGAAAGAGCACGGAAAGGGACCCTCCGAAATCATGCTCGGGCCCGAGCCGGGCCGGGCCCTGGTGACAAATTTCGAGTCGGGGGATATCACGGTTCTGGACCTGGACAGCCTGGCGGTGGAAAGCTATTGGACCCCGGGAGAGTAAGCGGTTAATAACCAAATCCCAATCTAGCCAAGGCGGGACCAATAACCTTAAAAAAAGAAAAGATTCATGCGGAAACCTTTGCTCTCCTTTAATTTTGCGTTGGCCCTGGCGGCCGGAAGCCTTCTGGTCTGCTCCGGTTTTTCCTGCGGGGGGGGAGGGGCCGCCACCGCGGAGGGCTTATTCATCGCCCCGGATTTTATCCAGGGGGAAGCTTCCGGGATGATCGTCGTCGGGGAGAAAGCCCGGGGTAAAATCTGGACGGTCTCGGCGGAAAACCTGGAGGTTCCGGAACGGGTGGGCGTGGACGGGAAGAAAGCCACGCTCCCGGTCCTCGACCTGGGCGCCACCATTCTGGAACTGAGGTTAAGCCCGGACGGAAACACCCTGATTTTACTGGCGGAAGGCGAGGGGGGGCCGGTCTTACGGAGTTACGAAACCCAGGGGTTCCAGGAGCAGGGCTCCCTGGACCTGGCGGATTATCCCCTGGATTTCGTAGTAGCCAATGGGGGCGAGCTGTATCTTCTGCCGGGCGGCGCTGGGGGGACGGGAAATGTCGCCCGCCTCCCGAAGACCCTTTCCTATGCCGAGGCCCAGACCCTGGCGGTAATACCCGAACCCCAGGGCCTGGAACTCAGCCCCGATGGTGGGCACCTGTTGCTCCGGTATGGGCCGGGCGAGGACCGGTTCGGCTGGTTGGGGCTGGCTGATTTTAATCAAGTCACGGACCTTACCTGGACCCCGGAACTTTCCGGGGTGGGAGCCTACCGGGCGATTTTTTTCACCACCCAGGCGTATCCGGGGGGCGCGGTGATGATTGTCCCGGACGGCCAGGACCAGGCTTATAAATTTTCCCTGGACCAGACCGAGCCCACCACGAAGCTTGATCTCAAAGGACTGACCGGGGGGATGGAGGCCGGGGAGCTCTCCGGGGACCCGGTATTAATCTGGGTGACCCTGGCGGGATACCTTTATCTTTATGACTTTGCCACGCAGTGCTACGGGAATTTCGAGCAGTATGTGAGCCGGGCAGGAACGGCGGCCTTCACGGATGAACTCCCCCTGTCCGGTACTACGCTCGGCAAAATCAAGACCTCGGAATGCCTGGGGATAACCCGGACCGAGACCTGGACGGTTACCTATACCGAGGCGGGATGGCAGGTAGCGGGGACCGTCAGTGGGCCGCAAACAGGCCTGGCCCGGGAAGGCGAGGTCTATGCCACCCCGGGAGGCGAGGTGAGCTTTCTCCTTTCCGCCGGAGAAAACCCCGCCAGTGCCGGGGACCTGTTCACCTTTTCCACCGCAGACGGGATCAGCGGGATATACGTCGGGGCGGTGTCCCCGGATCTTTACCTGGATGAAGCCCGAGGGCTGGTCTGGGTCGCCGATACCCCTGGGGGGCGGGTCTTGGCGGTTGATCCCCTGACCGGCTCCGTCGAAAAGATAATATATTGAACCCGGGATCACCGGCTCATTTCTCAGCGACAACCGGGTTCATCCCGGCCCCCAAGCTACTTTCGAAAATCCCAGGCCGTCACAAATACCAATTTGAAATCGGAACTTAAAGCCGGCGGACGAATTCCTTAATTAACCTTAGAGACTCATGAGCGATTATTCCGATACCATTGTCGCCCTGGCCACCCCGCCCGGTGAAGGGGGGGTAAGCGTGATCCGGATCTCCGGGCCCCGCGCCCGGGAACTGGCCCGGAAATTCTTTCGTCCCCCGGGCGGCCGGAAAGGCGGGACCGGTTCGGACCCGGACTGGAAACCCCGGCACCTGTACCGGGTAGAGATCCGGGGGAAAAAGGGAGAGATCCTGGATGACGGCCTGCTGGCGTTCATGCCCGCGCCTTTTTCCTATACCGGCGAGGATGTGGTCGAGATCCAGGGGCACGGGAGCCCGGTTCTGGCCGAGGAGTTGATCGGGAACCTGGTGGAGGCCGGGGCCCGCCTGGCGGACCGGGGGGAATTCACGCTCCGGGCCTATCTCCGGGGCAAGCTCGATCTCACCCAGGCGGAGGCGGTCCTGGACCTGGTCCGGGCCCAGACCCGGGAAGGTCTCTCCCCGGCGGCCGGGCAGCTGCTCGGCCGGCTCCGGGATAAAATCGAGGCCTGGCGGGAGAAGATAATTGCCGGGCAGGCCGGCCTGGAGGCGGAGATTGACTTCCCGGAATATGTCCCGGAGGACCGGGCCGGGAGGAAGGGGCTCTTGCAGACCCTGGAAAAGGTGGAAAGTGAGATCGCGGGACTGCTTTCCAGTTTCCGGGAGGGGAAAATCCTCCAGGAGGGTTTGAAGGTGGCAATCATCGGCCGCCCCAATGTAGGGAAATCCAGCCTTTTCAACGCGCTCCTGAAAAGGGAACGGGCCCTGGTGGACCCGGACCCGGGAACCACCCGGGATGTAATCGAGGCGTCCGCCTGTATAAAAGGAAGAAAGGTCATTTATTACGATACTGCCGGAAGGCGGGAGACCGGGGGCAGGGTGGAGCGGGCCGGGATCCGGATGGCCGACCGCTTTCTAGAGGGTGCCGATCTGATTATTTTGGTTCTGGATGGCGGGGAAAAGCTCCAACCGGAGGATTTTCAGGCGGCCGAGTGGTTGAAAACCCAGAGCGAAAGCGGATTCGGAGTCGAGGGGATCCGACCTCAGGTGTTCGTAGTGGTAAACAAGGTGGACCTGCCGGGGGCGGTGCGGGAGGAAGAGGCCCGGGGTCTTTATCCCGGGGCCGGGTTTTACCGGGTTTCCGCCCGGGAAGGAACGGGGCTGGCCGGGCTGGAGGAAGGGATCCTGGCTCTGGTCACTTCCCCCAGGTCGGGAGCTGAGCTCTGGATCTCCAACCTTCGCCATTACCGGGGCCTGGTCCGGGCCCGCGGGGCCCTGGCGCGGGGGATTCTGGCCCTGGCCGAATCCCGGCCGCCGGAATTTATCGCCGAGGATCTCCGGGAAGCCGGCGGAAGCCTGGGGGAAATCCTGGGTCGGGAGTTTTTAAGCGACCGGGAAGAGGTTCTCTCAGAGATCTTCTCCCGATTCTGCCTGGGGAAGTGATAATGTTTCACGTGAAACATCTAAAAAATCAATGACCAATAACCAAGCACCGATTACCAAATAAAAATGCCGATAACCAAGCATCAAATTCCAAACGATGGATTTTTCCTTTTCTGGTTTGGTGATTGGAATTTGGGATTTGGCTAATTGCTTTTTGGGGTGTTTCACGTGAAACATTATCAAAAAATATTAAGCATAACAATAAATTGCGCGATATTTATTCTCGTGGTCGGACCCGCGGGATGGTTGCTGAACCGGGAGTGGAGGGCGGTGGAAAATGCCCTGGGCGTCAGCCGGGAGGTAAAGGTTTGGAACCTGACCGACCGGGCGGGAAAGATCCTTGATCCCTGGCAGAAATGGAAATACTGCCGGGAGATCCTGACCCTGGAGCCAGAAAACACTTGGGCTCTCTTCCAGAAGAGCAGAATCGCGAACGAGTATGCCCGGAAAGCCCGGGAGTTAATGCAGGAGGGTCGGACCCGGGAAGCCATCCCCACCCTGGTCCTGGCGGTCAGGGTGGATCCCCAGGTCGGCTATCACGGGGTCTGGCTGGAGGACTGGATCAAAGCCTGGGCGGAGGAAAACCGGGCGCCCCGGCCGGAGACGCGATCCTCCGCGGGCAACCACAAATAACAATAGGTTATTTGTATAATAATCTCTAAAAGTCCAACAGAAAGGGAATGCGAAACACTGATATAAACAACGTAGTAATCCCAGCAAATGTCATTCTGAGCATCAGCAAAGGATCTGGGTTTCAGGTCTTTTCCGTAGCAAGAGAGGTTCCTCAACCCCGCCGAAGCGAGGGATTCAGAAGGACAGAACGAGGGTGAGGTAAAGGTTTCATATTATAATTGTGAAAAAATCTTGAAGAAAAACCGGAAAAGAATTAGATTAAAAAATCTGACGCGGAAATCCTAACCAAGAAAAGGGGTAAGGAATCATGGTGAACCTAATCCCGAAGGAAGAAAAATTCTTTGATCTTTTCGAGCAGAGCGCCGAGAACGCCCTGAAGGGCGGACGGCTGTTTCTCGAGCTTTTGAAAGACCCGGTCAACCTCGAGGCCAAGGTGGGGGCGATCAAGGACGTGGAACACGCCGGGGACCAGATCACCCACGAGACCATGGAGAAGCTGAACAAAACCTTCATCACCCCGATCGACCGGGAGGATATTCACGAACTGATCAGCCGCCTGGACGATATCATCGATCTGATCGAGACCGCGGCGGAAAAAATCATGATCTTCAAGGTCAAGAATTACGATCCCAAGTTCATCTCCCTGGCCGAGATCCTGGTGAAGTCCATGGAGGCCCTCCTCCTGGCCATCACCTGCCTGAAGAGGATGAAGAAACCGGAAGCGGTCCTGAAATCCTGCATCGAGGCCAACAAGCTGGAGAACGAGGGGGACCAGGTTTATCGCCAATTGCTTTCTTCCCTTTTTGACCACGAGACCGACCCGATCGAGATCATCAAGCAGAAGGAAATCTTTGAAGACCTGGAAAACGCCATCGATAAGTGCGAGGACGTGGCCAACGTCCTGGAAGGGGTCGTTCTGAAATATGCCTGAAGGTCTTCTCCCGCTCCTCCCGATCCTGGCCCTGGTCCTGGCCGCCGAATTCGTGAACGGCTGGACCGACGCCCCCAACGCCATCGCCACGGTGATCTCCACCCGGGTGATGACGCCGGTCCAGGCCCTGGCCATGGCGGTGGTCTTGAATTTCGTGGGCACCTTATCCGGAACGGCCGTGGCCCTGACGGTGGGGAAGGGCATCGTCCGGCCGGAGGTAATCAATGTCCAGACCATCGCGGCGGCGATGGTGGGGAACATCATCTGGGGAAGCTTCGCCCGCTACTACGGCCTGCCGACCAGCTCCACCCATGCCCTGGTTTCCGGGCTCGCCGGGGCCAGTATCGCCACCGCGGGTTTTTCCGCCCTGCAGTGGGAAGGCTGGCGGAAGGTTTTCGTGGGGCTGGGATTTTCCACCTTCCTGGGCTTCCTGGGAGGATTTCTTCTGATGCTGACAATTTACCGGGTGTTCCGGAGAGCCCGTCCGGGCTGGATCCGGAAGATCTTCGGTCGCCTCCAGATCGTTTCCGCCGCCTTCATGGCTTTTTCTCACGGCTGCAACGACGGGCAGAAATTCATGGGCGTGTTTACCCTGACCCTGGTTATCGGGGGCGTGCTCCCGGAGTTCAAGATCCCCATCTGGGTGATCGTGATCTGCGCGCTGACCATCGGGCTCGGCACCGCCCTGGGGGGCTGGAAGATCGTCCGCACTATCGGGGTCCGCCTGACCAAGCTCGAGCCGGTCCAGGGTTTCGCCGCCGAAACCGGGGCGGCCGTAACAATTGAAATCGCCTCCCGTCTGGGGATTCCCCTGAGTACCACCCACACGATCAACACCTCGATTATGGGGGTAGGAACAACCCGCAAGTTCTCCGCGATCCGGTGGGGTGTGGGAGGGGAGATCGTGACCGCCTGGATCTTCACCTTCCCCGTCTGCGCCCTGATCGGCTGGGCCACCTGCCTATTCTTTAAATTGATTTTTTAGTTCCGGATTTTAAACTTGTAATTCCCCGTGGTTTTACCACGGGGTTACCTTATTTCCGTCATTCCGCACTTGATGCGGAATCCAGTTGTTTTGTTTGTCTGGATTCCTGCTTTCGCAGGAATGACAATAGACAAGATAGGATTAGTCTTGAGTTAGATACCCCGCGGTCTTGCCGCGGGGAGCTTCATTAATACTGTAATTGCCCGATTCATCGGGCTGCCTTTCCATTTACCTTTTTCTCCCTTTCGGCGCGTGACGGTCCGGACCCTTTCTTTTTTGGTCATCCTGATTCCTCCCCCGCGGGAGAAGGGTCCGATAAATTCTGATATAATTTTTTAAAAGCGAGATTCTTCGCCCTGATTTAAGATCGGGGCTCAGAATGACTTGGCATGAACGTTAATCATTTGAGAAGAGGAGGAGGAAAATGAAAAAGCTGACATGGGTTTCCCTGGTTTTTGTTTTTATGATCGGCCTGGTCTGGGTTTCGGGTTCGATGGGAGGCGAGAAAACCGAGCCGGCGGCGCCGGTCAAGCTGGAGCCGATCAAGCTGCCTCCCCCGCAGATGACGGGGGGCAGGCCCCTGATGGAGGTGCTGAAGGACCGCAAAACCTCGAGGGATTTCAAGCCGGACAAGCTTCCCCCCCAGGTTCTCTCCAACCTGCTCTGGGCCGCCTTCGGGATCAACCGCCCGGGTTCCGGCCTCAGGACCGCCCCCTCGGCGATGAACTGGCAGGAGATCGACCTTTACGTGGCGATGGCAGAAGGCCTCTATCTTTATGACGCCAAGGCCAATGTCCTGCAGCCGGTTTTGGCTAAGGATGTGCGGGGGGAAACGGGGCGCAGTCTCATTCAGCCTTTCGTGAAGGAGGCCCCGCTCAACCTGGTCTATATCGCGGATTTTTCCCGGGTCAGCGTGATGGGGAAAATCTTCGTCAGCGAGGAGGACAAACTGGTTTACGCCTCGGCCGCGGCCGGTTTCATCGGCCAGAACGTTTACCTCTTCTGCGCCTCCGAGGGGCTGGCCACGGTCATCCGCGGGCTGATCGACAAGGAGGCCCTGGGCAAGGATCTGAAGCTCGGCCCCAAGCAGAAAATCATCCTGGCCCAGACGGTGGGATATCCAAAAACGGAAAAGTAAAAGGTGAAAAGTTAAAAGTTAAAAGTCAGAAGGATTAATAGATTAAAACTGGGGAGGGGAATAAAACACCGAGCCTTGACGTGTTATTTTCTAATTACGAATTTCTAATCACTGCCTGATAAGGAGCGATTATAAATCCCCCTTTATAAAAAGGGGGAGGCAGTCTCCGACCGGGAGGGTCTACGACCCGGAGGGGGGATTTTCATCAGAAAGACATACCCCGGGATTTCTGACGCGATGAAAATCTCCCCTATCCCCTCTTTCGACAAAGAAGGTTAATCAAAATTCATCTTTGCGAATAGAGAGGAATATTTTGGATATTTCTAAGGAAACAATACCTTTTACTTGTTTTAAATGTGGTTTCGAGTTTGTAGATATGGGGGGTGGTATATGCTCGATTTGCAAACGACCAGTTTGTATTGTTCACCTTTCTAAAACGAATGAGGGAGTTTTCGGTGTTGATTGTAAGGTAAAAAAAGAAGGAAAAGGTTGGTCTAGAAGAATTCTCATATATGTTTTTGGTTTGTCAGCTTTGATATTATTTCTGCGGATTATCCATTCGCTAAAGATTGTAAATCGGAAATTTATTGCCTATTTTCGAAAATTCAGATATTATGATAGTAGGAAAAAGTCCATTATCGGGGGTGGAGGATCATGAACAAACTGCGCCAGATCAACCAGAAGAATCAAATTACCCTCCCGGCCGGATTGCTTAAAGCGGCGGGAATAAAACCCGGAGACTTCCTCGAACCGATCGCCAGGGGTTCGGAGATTATCCTCAAGCCGGTCCGGCTGGAGGAATCCTTCTGCGAAGAGGATTGGGAAGCCCTGGAGGCGTGCGTTTGCCGGCAGGTAAAAAAGAAGAAATACCAGGAGTATTCATCTCTGGAAGATGCCCGGGAACATCTAAGGAAGCGGATGCCAAAACCCTAATGATTGTCCGCTACCTAAGTTCCTTCGACCGATCCTTCGCCGGTCTCGAGCCCAGTTTAAAAGAGAGGGTGACCCAGGCGATCGATGCGCTCTTTCGATATCTGGAAACCTCGGAGAAAACCGCGGGACTGGGTCTGAAAAAACTGCGGCATCCTTACTGGGAAATCCGGGCGGGATTGAAAATCCGGATAATTTTCTCTCTCGATAAAAAGCTGCTTACCTTTATCCTGGCCGGCGATCATTCCGCGATCAAAAGGTATCTGCGCCAGGATTGAGGGTTGTTCGACCCCCGGAAAGATCCTTCCCGGCGAGTCCGAAGCGAACCCCACGCCTGGGCCGGAGGTTCCTATTTTTTCTTGGTCGTGGTCGATTCGATCGGGGAATTTTCCCGGGTTTTAATCACCCGGTCATAACCCCGCTGGTGGAAGGGGCAGACCTTCAGGCAAATTGAACAGCCCATGGCTTCGTAGAAATACCCGATGCATTTGTCCTGATCGATTCGGGTGATTATCCCGTTTTCCTTCGCCACCGGTTCTTTCAGAACCGCGCCCGCCGGGCAGGCGGAAACACACTTTCGGCATTGGTCGCAGTATTCCGAGATTCCGAGTTTAGGGGGAGCGGTTTCCGGGAGGGGGGAGGCGTCGGTCGAGACCAAGGACAGCCGCTGGCGGGGACCGTACCTTTTCGTGATCAGGAGCCCGCTTCTTCCCATCTCGCCCAGGCCGGCCCGGACTGCCATGGCCGGGTAAAGGATTGGTCCCCCGAGAGGATGGCAGGCGATCGCGCGGTAGCCCCGGGAGCGGATGAAATCGGCGAGCCGGTTGGTGGCGACCCCCAGCTCCGCGTAAATCCGCATGGCCTCCAAGCCCGCCTCCGGCCCCGGCGCCGAATCGATGGCGGTAAAATCCATTTCCATTCCCAGGACAATCCCGTTTGCGTATAACCGGTTCATCTTGCCGACGAAGTCGCTGGTGAAAATCAGGTTTTCATCCACCGGGGCGAAGCCCACCAAGCCGATCCCCAGCGATTCCGCCCGCGCGATCACCTCGTTCCAGAATTCCCGGGGGGCCGGTTTCGGCGGGCGGGAAGGGGAAGCCAGCTCTTTCCGGTAATCCCTTCTCGATTTGATCACCCCGCTGATGATCCGTCCGAAAATCCGAAAGGACCTGGTCACCATTTTCCTTTCGATGAAGGGATCGAGGTTGAATTGACTCAGGTCGATGTACTTGGATTTCAATCCTTTCGATCGTTTCAGGCCGTCAGGTCCCTTTGCGGACTTCCGGGGTCGCGGGAGTTTGCGGGCCAATTTTCCCAGCCGGCTGTTTTCCGGATCGGATAGGCCCAGGAGCCGGAGCGAGGCTCCGTTGATAACCTTGATCAGGTTTCTCATTCTTTTCTGGGCAAAGGAGATTTGGGCGGGCTTTCTTTCGGTCGCGGTGGTTTTTTTCACTTGTTTAACCTTCTGAACATCCGTCGATTGTTCTTGTGGATGTTTAAAAATTCCCGGAAAAGATCGTCATATATCTTTCGGTTACCCGGATTGGGCTGGTAAATATTGGCGAACTTGACCAGGCTGGGGATATCCTCGAATTTGATATAGCCCAGGGCCACGGAAGCCAGGAAGGCCGCCCCCCGGGCGTTGCCGAGGAGGGGATCCTGGACCTGCCGGACGGTTCGGTCAAAAACGTCCGCGAAGATCTGGCCCCAGGTATTCAGGCGCGCCCCCCCGCCGATGAGGTTAAGGGGATCGAGCTTTCTCTTGACGAATTTTTCCACGTACTGGAACACCCACCGCGAGTTTAAAGCTACGCCTTCCAGAACCGCCCGGACCAGGTCCTCGCGGCTGGTCCGCAGGGAAAGGTTGTAAAACCCGCCGCGGAGGTTCTGGTCTTCCACCGGGGTTTTCTCGCCGTTCAGCCAGGGGGTGAAGATCGCCCCGTTGCTCCCGGCCGGCACCCGGGCCGCGGCCCGGTCGAGACCTTCGAAAATATCTTCCGGCGGGGGAACGGCGGCCAGCCCGTCGGAGGGAAAAAGCAGGTTGTTGATCAGGAAAAGGAGGCTCCCGCCCGCGGTATCCTGCTCGTTGGCGCAGAAGTATTTTCCGGGGATGGCGGAGGGCAGGGAGGTGATGATGTGCAGGACGTCGGTTTTTTTAAAGGGAATATGGCAGAGAATCCAGGAGGAGGTTCCGACGTAAACGTGGGCTTCGAAGTCGCGGACCGCCCCGGAGCCCACGCAGGCCGACTGGAGATCGGCGGAGCCGACGATGACCCGGACGGTTTCGGGAAGCCCGAGGTCGCGGGCGGCCTCCGGGGCGAGCGCTCCGAGGATGTCGATCGAGGACCGGAGCGGGGGAAGTTTACTCCCGTCCACCCCCAGGGCCCGGAGCAGGGTCTGGTCATATCTGACGTTGTTGATGTCCCGGATATCCGCCAGCCAGAAAAGGGCGATGGAATCAGGGGAAGCCGCGATCTTGCCGGTCAGGCGGAGATTCAGGTAATCCTTGCTGCCCAGGAACATATGGGTCCGGGCGTATATATCGGGGCGGCGGTTTTTCCAGAAGAGGATGTGCCCGGCGTCGTCTTTTCCGGAGAGGGCGGGGGCGCCGCCGGCCCGCGGGATCCATTTCAAAATGTTGGATATAGAGTATCCCTGGAGATTGAGGAAACCTTCCATCCGGCTTTTTACCTCGGGGGCTCCCCGGGAGTCCATCCAGGTGAGGGAATTCATCAGGGGCTTTCCCGCGGCGTCCACCGCCACGGTGGACGCGAAGGTGCTCGAGCAGGCGACGGCGACAATATTCTCCCGGAGCGCGAGCTTCCTTTCCAGGAGGCGGCGGGTGGTCTGGACGATCGCCCGCCACCAGTCCTCGGGGTCCTGCTCGGCCCCGCCCCCCTCGAAGAGATGGATCGGGGTGGCTTCGAACTCGAATCCCAGGGCCTCGCCGCGGGTGGAGAAGAGGGCCGTCTTGGCCCCGGTGGTGCCGTGGTCGATGGCGAGGATGTATTTATCTTTCATCCTAATTGATTATTTGGCTGCCTGACTGCTTTGTACTTGGGTGCTTTTCTAAAGAACCGTCCGCTCGACTTTTCCGTTTTCGTCCACGCTGTCAATGATCAGGCCCTCAAAGGATTTTCCGCCCTTCTGGGGTTTGACCACCTCGTTGATCAAACCGATGAATTCCAGGGGATTGACGCAGGCTTCGGGGGGGAGGACGCCCTTCTCCGTGATCTTTCCGCGGCTCATCAGGACCACCCCGAGGGCGGCCGGGATGCCGGTGCCCTCGCCCAGGGCCTGGCTTCGCGAGGCCATGGAGAAGATGTATTTGCGGGGCTGGCCGTCTTTCCGGCCGGTCGCCACCACCTTGACGCAGCCCTTCTGGGAGCCGAACCGGGTTTCCTTCAGGATCCGTTCCCTTTCCTTCAGGATGTAGGCGATGGAGAAATCGTAGAGGCTCAGGGTTTTACCTTTCACCTGGAGTGGCTTCCGATGGTGGAGGCCGAGATCGACGATTTTCAGGATCAGGTCGTAATACTCCGCGGGGAGGACCGTGCCCTTGTTGGTGACCCGGCGGACTTTCAGGTGGCGGGGGATGGTGATCTGCTCGGGGTGGGGATAGGGATAGACCCGGATCCGGTCACCCAGGAGATGGAAATCCACCTCCTCCTGGAGGGCGATTCCCTCCGGGGAGAGGAAGCCGACGTATTTCAGCTCGCCGTCGATGAATTGGGGGACGTCAATGGACATGCAGTGGAAGCGGTGGGCGATCACGCCTTCGCCTTCCTCCGGCTCGCCGCCGTGGGCGTGGTAGATGTCGATCGCCTCGGTTTCCTCCAGAAGGGTCTCGGCGGCGAAGCGGGCCAGGAGGTTGGTCACCCCCGGGGAGCTCCCCATCCCGATCAGGCAGGTGATCCCCGCCTTTTTCGCGGCGGCGTCCATTTTCAGGATTTCGAGGGTGGCGTCCACGTCGTCGCAGATGTCGACGTAATTGACCTTCGCGCGGATCACGGCCTTGAGGATCGGGGAGGCGAAGAGATAAAAGGGCCCGGTGCAGTTCAAAACGATGTCCGCCCCCCGGAGGGCCTTTTTCAAACTTTCCGGACTGCGGGCGTCCACCTTCACCGCGGAGACCTTTTTCCCGGCGGCGGCGGCGATTTTCCGCGCCCCGGCCAGATCGAGATCGCCGATCACCACGCTTTCGAACTCCGGGAGCCCGGCCAGGGTTTTCACCGCTACGCTCCCCACTTTGCCCGAACCGCCTAAAACCACGACTTTGGACATGACAACCTCGCTTTATTGAGAAATTATTTAAAACCGAAATACTCTTGTTTGTGTCATTGCGAGCGCGAGCGAAGCAATCTCTTTAATGTTCCTGCCAGGGAATTTAGATTGCCGCGCCTTCGATAAACTCAGGCTCGCAATGACAGGAAAAGATTATTCAAAATCGGCCCTTGGACGTTGATTAGAAATTCGTCATTAGAAATTAGAAATTCGCGAGCGATAAAAAAAGGTATAAGGGAAAGGGACATAAGCACGGCTCGCGGGGGCCTCACCATTCCAGCACCCTTTTCCGCTTCAGGAAAATGAAGAAATTGATGGCATCGTACTTGATCGGGCTCAGGTCCGAGATTTTCTTGATATTTTTTTTCCCGTCGACCTGTTCGATGGTCTGCTTTTCCTGGGGGGAGAAGATGAAGCTGTCCAGCAGTTCCCGGCTCAAGATCCGGGGCACCTTGTCCAGAAAGCTCGCGGGGTTGTAAACCTCGATCCGCAGGTAGTCGGGCTGGATCTTTTTATTCCAGAACTCGTTCAGGTGGGACTCGGTCTCGCTGTCTTCCTCGGGGGTCGGCGGGCAGGCGGCCGCTTCCGGGGCCGGACCCTGCCTTTCGGTTTCATGGCCCCAATCCACCATGCTCTCGAGCATCTTGACCTGTCCGGCAATTTCAATCTTTTTGGTTTCCCGGGAAAGCAGGGCGTGGAGCTTGCCCAGCATCTTTTGCTCCAGGGAGCCGGGACTCTCCAGGAGCTCGCTGACCCGGTAGGAACGGCCGTTATCAGCGAGCGAGAGCTTCTTGAGATTGACCCCGTATTCCCGGAGCGCGCCGGCCAGCTGGGTGATTTCGAGGATTTTATCGTCGGATTCTTCCGGGGAGAGGAACCAGTCCGTGAACTTGGCCTTTTCCTGGTTGGTGATCTCGAGGAAATAATCCAGAACCTGCTGATTGGCCTCGGCCAGCTTTTCCCGGATCAGCTCCACCAGCCAGAGCCCCTCCGGGCGGCAGTTTTTCTCCATCTGGGAGAGGTTGGAACCGATGGCCTGGATTTTTTCCTCGGTGTTCATCGGGGGTTTCGATCGGTGTTTTCGCCGCCGGGTCTGAAAAAGGTTTTCCGCCCCAAAGGTTAACCAGGCAAATTCCCGTCCGGAGGTTCCTCAGGGTTTGGTGAACTCGAAGGATTTGGCCATTTTTTCCACCTGCCTCATGTACCAGCCGTAATTCTTGGAATCCTGCAAATAGCCGAGGGCGTAACCCTGCTGTCCTTTCAATACATGGATCTGGAGTTTTTTATACTCGATTCCGCCTTGGGAGAAAGTGTAGACCAAACGGTGGGCCGGGAGCCCCCCCAGGGTGGTGTCGCTCGAGTCGAGCATCTGGAAACCGCGGTAGAAGGTTTGCATGTCCACGATTTCGTTCGCCACGTGGTCCGGGAGTGAAACCCCCTGGGGAACAGGGTAGGCGATGATATTGACGAAGTTGTCGATGTCGCCGGGCTTATTGTCGGGGGTCAAAAAGGCGATAATGTTGATCACCCGGTTTTCCTTGATCATCTTGTGTTCGAAAGCCGTGGGCCAGTCGGCGGGGTGATCGATCTTGAGGCCATACATCCGGTCTTCGTAGGTCAGGTATTTCTCAAAGAAGTGCCGGTAGAGCAGGTAACTTCCGGCCGCGGCAATGACGATTCCGACCAGAATGAGCGCGATCAGGATATCCCGATTTTTTCCCGAAATTTTTCCCATGACTGACCTCCGACTCTTACATTTTAGAATATTAGACCGGATTGCAAAATAGCGGCTTTTTCAGGCCCGGATTTCCAAGCCCAGGGAGGAGTGGGAAGACATAACCGGGACCAGCGAATAGAGGTCTTCCTGGGCTGCGAAACGGATCTCGTCTTCGGTGCCGTAGGCAAGGATGACCCGGCTCGAAAGGGTATCCAGGAAAGCGGGGAAAGCCCGCTCCCGGCCCTGGCGGTAGACGTCGCGGGCGGCCAGGGCCGCGTCGTTGGCCCGGTACTCGCGGGAGGCCAGGAGCTTTTCCACCAAAAGGCCGCCGCAGAAAAAATCCTCGTAGGCGATTTTCCCCAGGTTGCCGGCGCAGACAATGGTGATTTTTTCCGTCTGCTCGCGGACCAGGAGGTCCACCACCGCCCGGGCGTTGACCAAGGCGGTGAGGATCACCTTTTCGGCCGGGCGGCAGGCGTAGGCGGCCCGGGTGCCGTTGGTGGTGTTGAGGACGATCGTCTGGCCCCGGACCCGGGGGGAGCGGAAATTGGAGGACAGGGGGGAGAGCTCGAATTCCCGGATGAAGCTCGAGCCGATCTCCCCGGCCCGGAGTCGGCTCTCCGGGGGGAGCTTTTGGGCCAGGGCCTCGGTTTCCTCCCGGTCCCGGGCCAGGATAAACCTTTCCACCCCGTGGGCGAGCCCGGTGATGATGTTGGTAGTGGCGGCCAGGACGTCGATGACCACCGCGGTGGCCCCTTTCAGGCGCTCGGGGTAAACCTCCTGCCAGGAAGTTACTAAATAGATGCGCGGCATGATTAAGAAGGGTTCAAGGGTTTAGGGTTCACGGTTCAAGGTTAAAGGACACGCGTGTCAGAATCTTCCGGGCCGTCAAAAAAAGTTTGATGGGTTCGTGGAGTTTATCGGATTTATTGGGTTCGTTCAGATCATTTTGATTTTTTATTGGATTCATCTGGTTTCTCTGATTTCCTTTGAGCCTTGAACTTTGAACGCTGAACCCGGAACATCTTTTGGGGCTATTGCCCCAAAAGATGTTCCTCCACCCCCGACCCTTTCTGGCCGGTTTCGAGGAGGGTGAACTCGGCGAAATTCTCGTAGACGAAGGCGCCTTTCTGCACCGGGAGCCGGATCTGGGAGAACTTCTTCGATTGGATCCGGAGCGTCCGTCCGTCCTCGGCCTGGGCGGTATAGGTGGAAGCCAGCGGGTTCAGGCCGTCGGCTTCGTACTCGGTCTTAACCTCGACCGAGACAATGCGCACCCCGCCCCGGGAACTGGAGATGAAACCGCCGGGAATCGTCTCTTCGGCTTTCCGGGTGATCATGATATTCACGGCGCAGTCATCGAACTGGCCGACCAGCCAGTTCCAGCCTTTGAGCTTGGATTCCTCCCGGAAGCCCCAGCTGTGATCCCGCTGGCCCAGGCAGTCCACCGGGATTTCCTTGCCTTTAAGCTTGAGGATGCCCGTAACCCGGCAGCTCTGCTCGTAGTGGGCCATGCTCAGGGAGATGTCCTTCTCGTCCTGGAGGTCATGCTCGTAATCATAGATAGGAAAACGGCCCTCGACCCGGAGGAGAAGCTCGTGGTCTTTACCCCGGTAATCCGCCTGGTAGGTCTGGAGCGGCTCCAGGCACTTGATCGCGACCACGCCGTCGGTCAGGAGATTGCCGGGGAAGGACCCGGGAATCTCGATCACGTTGGAATAGATGCGCGGCTGGCCCTGGACCACGTGGGCGGCGGTGAAACGGGCCTTGCCCTTGTTCCGGACCAGGCTCAGGTGGTTGAAGCCCCAGATGCCCTTTTCGCGGTCGATGAAATTGAAATACCAGTTTTCCTTCCAGGTTTCCTTTAGGTCCCGGGGAAAGGGATGAATAAATTCGTCTTCGGGTTTTAACACCAGCGCCTCCTCTTTGTTAGCAATCAGCTTTCAGCTTCAATCGAACCAGAAACTCGAAAGAACTTTTTATTCTATAATCTTCTCATTTCTTCTTCTTGGTAGCCGCAACCTTTAGGTTGCGAAAATTCAAATCCTTTACATCCGTTCATTAATAATTACGCAGCCTAAAGGCTGCGGCTACCTGTTACCGGCGATTTGTCTATCTGGTCTATCTGGGTTTCATTCGTCATTCGTAAATCGTCAATTCTTTAAATTTTTCTAACCATCCAACCACAGATTTGCCAGGCGGGACGTCCGGCCTCCTGTTGGTCTGCTGGTCTTTTCACCTGTTACCTGTTTCCGGCGACAGGCTACTTGTTACTTCTTCTCCTCCCCTCCGGTGCTGATCTTTTTTAAAAGCGTGGGGCGGAGGAGTTTCAGGTTGCGCTTGTTGATGTATCCGAGGTGCGCGCCTAAAAGTTTTTCGATCCTCGTTTTTTCTTCCGGGGGTATCACTTCCCGGATCTTGTGAAAGAGCTGTTGGGCGAGCTCCAACAGGCGGTTGGTCCGGTTCCTAAGCTCCAGGAGCTCCTTTCCGTTTTTCGGGGCGGCGGCCTCCTGGCTTTCCTTTTCACGGAAAAAGTCCAGGGTCGCCTCCCGGATTTCGGGGCCCAGGGTCTTCAGGGCCTCCGCAACGGGTGAAATAACTCCCCGGGCGCGGCTGATCTCGTCCTCCAGGAGGTCCGAGCGGTATTCCACCCAGTTCTGCATCTGGTTCAGGATCTCCATCACCGCGAAGACCTGCCCCCGGACATAAGGCGAGGAGATGTGCGGGACGACTACCTCTTCGAGGGTCTGCTGGATACCGGTGAACTGATTCTCAATCGACAAAAGCATAAATCACCCCTTTCAGGGAAATTACTAATGACTAATTTCTAATGCCTAATCAAACCCCAATCACTAAGAACCAATGACTAAAAAAGAAGGTTTCAATGAAATCTGGATGAAAATTAGACATTTTCTTTTTCGTCATTGATTAGAAATTCGTCATTAGAAATTAGAAATTCGTGTTTTATTTTTAGACGGTTCCCAGCGTTTTGGCCAACACATAGAAAAACGGATACGTCCGGTAATGAAAAACCGCGATCCGGAGGTCACGGGCCTTTCCTCCCGAGAAGGCCTTGGCCGCGCCCACCCCGAGGGCGACCGCCTTCAGGGCGTTCAGGACGCGGTAATACTCGAGCGAATCCTTTTTGATCGTGAGGCCGCTTTTCTCCTGGTAGAGTTTCAGGAACTCAGCCTCGGTCATCAGGTGGCTGACCAGGAGGTCGGGAGGGCCCGATCTCCAGCCCAAGTCGATCACGTAGGCCAGCTCCTCCATCGGGTCGCCGAGATGCACGAATTCCCAATCGAGGATGGCCTGGATCCGGCCGTCCCGGGAAATGTAGTTTCCGGTCCGGTAATCCCCGTGGATGATGCTCGTCTTTTCCGCTTCCGGCAGGTGGTCCTTTAGCCAGAGGACCGCCTGGGTCACGACCGGGTGGGGCTCGAGCTGGTCGTGGCGGATATTATCCTCCCAGTATTTGACCTGCTCCCGGGCGGAGCCCTTTCCGGGCCCGGGGTCGCCCAGGAAATCGAGACCCAGGGCGCGCCAGTCCACCCGGTGGAGCCGGACGAGGATGTCCACGAAATCCTCGGCCAGGGTACGGCGGATTTTTTCGTCCGCGAAAAGGACCTGCTTCTCGTCCTTCATCGGCGGGACGGGCACCTCCCCCAGAACCCGCTCCATCACGTAGAAGGGCCGCCCCATCACGGCCGGGTCGGGCTCGAACCAGAAAACCTTCGGGCTTTTCATGTCGGTGGACATCAGGGCTTTTAAAACGCGGAATTCTTTTTCCATGTTGTAGTGGCTGATCATCCCGACGGGAGGCTCCTTCCGGATGATGAATTCGCGGGGGTTGTTTTTCAGGTCCAGGGTCGCCCGGAAGGTCTCGCACGACCAGCCCTCGGTATACTGGACGAGCTCGCTGAGCGTGAGCCCCGGGTCGTTGAGGTTCTTCCGGAAAAAATCCTGGAGGTTTTTCTTCAGGTCCATGGCTTGAATATCCTACAAAATTTACCTCGCCGAGTCTATTTCGGCCAATGGCACAAATTAGTTTCTAGTTTCTGGTTTCTAGTCTCTGGTTTTTTAAATCTATGAAATAAACTCAAAAGTATGAACTCAAAACTCGAAAATTTGTTTTCAGAAGGTGTCATTCTGAGCACATTCACTTCGTTCAGTGTAAACTCCGCGAAGAATCTCGGTTTTTTCCTAACGTTTATTCACTTCTTACTCCTCCCTTTGTCATCTTAACTCCTTCTCCCCTCTGTGGGAGAAGGTTGGGCCTCCGGCTCGGAGAGATGAGGGGGCCATCTCTTATTCTTTTTTTCCCTCCCTTTGTCGAAAGGGAGGTTTATCCCGAAGATTCCTTTCCTGAGGGACCGGGAGGGATTTTCATCTCTGAATTCGCAATTCATCAATCGTAAATCGTCCCTCGTCATTTTCCCATGACCCATAATCCAACACCCATGACATGATTTTTCTAATTGACATTCTTTATTCTTTTGGCTTAATTTACACAGTCGGCAAAGCTCAAAGTCTGACTTCGGACAAACTTAAAATCTCCGACAAAGCAACAAGTAACCAACCCCCCCTAGTGGCCCGAGATATTTTAACGCGCCTGATTTAAAATATTATAATATTAAAAGGGAAAAAATTTATGGGAATGATCCGGGCACTCCAAGGTCGTTTTGACGATTATTATCGAAAACACTGGGCTTTAAGCTCGGATAACTGGGAATATTTTGCTGCTAAGGTTTTCCCGTTTGTCGTAAAAGAATGTTTTTCAAGATTTAATCACCCCTTTTTCGGCCCGTTCCTGCGCCGTCTATTCCGTTTTACCGGGAAAAATCATCATGCGGAGGCATGTATAGTACCGATTTACAAAGACCTCAGTTTCAAGGCGAATCGTGAAAATTCCTTCCTGCCCATACAAAAAATCCGCGAATCGATTGAGGAATCAAGCTTCAGGGTGATAATGAAAAGATGCATCTGCAGGGACAGCTTCAAATGCAAAAAATTCCCCCGTGATTTTGCCTGCATCATGCTGGGCGAGGCCTGCCATACCATGGTGGATAATGGAATTGCCCGGCCGGCCACGGTCAGGGAGTGCCTCGATCATCTCGACCGGGCCTCGGGGTACGGCCTGGTCGGCATCTGCGCATGGACGGAAATGGAGTCAATCGCAAAAGGAATACCCGCGGAAAACAAACTAAAATATTTCGAGATATGCTTCTGCTGCCCGTGCTGCTGCAACGGGCTGGTCAGCTTTAAGAAATGGCATGAAGTACCGGAGTTGCGAAAATTATTTAAATCTACAGGATGGCGGCCGAGGGTAACGGAAAAGTGCACCGCCTGCAAGGCCTGCGAAAAGGTCTGTCCAATGGAAGCGATTGCCGTCCTGAAAGACAATTCAGTAACAATAGATAATTCGTGCATCGGATGCGGATTATGCTCAATCCACTGCAGGGCGGGTGCCATTGTGATGGAGGAATTCGAGCCGATGAAGGATCACATTCTGGATTATTTTAGAGACATCCGGCCGCAGATTAACGGATAATTGATCTACGGGACGTTAGATAAAACAATGGAACTAATTTATCCTTTAAAGCTTTAGCGAAGGAGGACGGAACTACGTCCCCCGATTAATTTAAATCAAGAAACAAAGGCCAATACATTTCAGAACATTCGAATACGACCACAAAATTAAGAAATTCTGGGGTCAGCCCTTGACATTGGATGTTCTGGTCTGTTTAGTCCATCTGCTCTATTCCGATGGGTTATCTACGATGGTCAGCGGGACAGGTCTGGTCCATTTAATCCTATGTGGGCGCAAGGTGATAAGTTGAAAAGAGGCGTTTGCGGAACCATTTAAACACAGTTTCGGGTTTCGAGTCTCTAGTTTCGAGTTAAAAGCCATATGAATTTGAAGGACGTTGATTCCTGAATTGCAAAACTACTTGCAGGTAGATAAAGATTTACACTTGAATTCTTAATCCCAAAAAACAGGAAGGAAAAGCATTATAATTTTTCTTGACTTTTGTTGAACCTTGGTGTATTAAAAGAACATGGATCCAAATATCCTAATCAAGGAACTTGGAAAGAAATTAAGATTTATAAGGCGGGAAAAGAATATGACCCAGCAGCAGTTGGCCAAGCTTGCTGATCTTAGCTATAAATACGTCGGAGAGATAGAAAGAGCCGAGAAAAATCCCTCAATCGGTGTGCTGAACAGAATAGCCAATGCCATTGAAATTGACTTATTGGAATTGCTTGAATTTGAACCTTTATCAGAGCCCACCAAGCAGGAAAAAGCCAGGAATGCTTTAATTGTTAAGCTGAACCGCCAGATTAAAAATCTGAAGCCAGAAGATCTTGAAAAACATTCCAAAATAATCCGCATTCTTTCTGAGAAAAAAGAATAGAGACGATCTTATCTTCAAATAATTTTTAAGTTCTATATTAAAAAAGGAGTCCCAATTTTTGGGTACGTACTTTACCCGCATCCGCAGAAAGCCACGGGTTTTACCCGTGGATGAATGCTCTTTGGCGGGTAACCCTCCGGAGCTTTACGGACGGCATGTCGGTTCATTTCGGGATTCATTCAGGCGGATGTCCAATCCTGAGCGTACCCCGGGCTTCAAGACGGGGAAGTCGAGGGGCTGATATTCTCGTAATTATTTCCAAACCGGGTTAGCAGGAATTAAACCGTCATGGTTTCGCGACCGGTCAAAGTCCGGAAGCTCCTACCGAGAATTGACCCGGACCAGCTCGAAGTGAAATTCCAGGATCAGATCTTTAAGTTGGGGATTAACCGAACCGTCTTTATTATTTCCATGCTGGCCTGGGGATTTTTCCTCTGGGCCTGCGGCCAGGAGGAGAAGGTCGGCATCCGGCAGGTCACCCTGACCGATGAGGTTTCCCAGTTGTCGGACGAGCCGGGATCTTATGAATGGTGGAATTTTTTTGCCTTCGACTCTTCCGGCGATTTGGGGATTTCCATGATTTTTCTTTCCGCCAATCTCTGGGATGTTGATTACCGCAATGCCACCTATGCCTACCGGGATAATCCCGAGGGGGTAACCAAGCCCGTTCCCGGCGATTATTATTTACTCCAGCTTAATGTGGCCCAGGGGGGGAGAAAAGTTTTTTCCACCATGAGGAATCCTCCGGAAACGACGGCGGAATTTTTCCCCGATGAACCCCGGGGACGGATTGGCCAGAGCACCTTTTCCGGCAGTCTGGATAACGGGTTCAAGGTTTTTCAAGTCCACATCGATTCGCCGGACTTGAACAATCTTCTGCGGCTCGAGGTGGAGGTGGAGTTTCGCGAGTCTGCCCCGGGCTTCACCGTGGACGGATCGGGGCTTTATGGTCGGATCCCCGGAGGGTCGCGGCATCAGTGGGAATGGCCTTTGGGCTATCCCGAGACGAACGGGACCATCAAAATCACGGACCGGGCGGGCGCGGTCCATCTGGATCAGTCCTTCACCGGCGGAGGGTATACCGATCACATGTGGGGGGAGGGCCTCTGCGGAGACATGCTCGATTCCTGGTATTTCGGGCGCCTGGATCTTGGCGATCAGGGGGCGCTGATTTATGTTTGGCTTACTCCCAAATCGGATACGGTCAAACCTTACGGGTACGTTTTCCGGATCCCGATCGGCCAGTTAGCGGAGGCGCTTGAAATTGAGGATTTTATCGGGACTGAGCCGGACCGGGGCATTTACGGTTTGGAATATTTCAGCCGCATTACCATGAACCTGGAGGGCGGCGGCAGGGTGGAATCCCGCTTCGGCAACCCGGCGGGGGAGGACTGGCCGTTTCAGGTGGCCGGCCCGGCCGTCATCTCGGCCCGGTTGCCTGGGGATATCGAGGTGGTGGAACAGCCGGGCCTGGGGGAGTATTTGTGGCAACCCGGAATCGATAGCGAGGAATATCGGTTCATGTTTTCCGTCCTCCCGGGCCTCCCCTGGTATCCTTGAGGGATGGGCAAAGAATATCGGGGAGTTTAGTTTAGGATCAGTTTTTCCGTTCGCGAAAGCCTACCCTCTGCCGACGTATAAACCCAAGCCGAACCTGTTTATTGGGAGAGGACATCATTTTAAGCGCGTGGTAATATCTTGATGTACCCTGAATTTTTTTCAAACGGTATTAGCAGAAATTGAGCCGCCATGATTTCGCGACCGGTCAAAGTCCGGAAGATCCCGCCGAGGATTGACCCGGACCAGCTCGAAGCCGACCTGAAAGACTTCGCGGGCCGGGCCCGGGAGGAGGGGGCGGGGGAGATCGCGATCATCGGGAGCGCCGAGGTGATTTTTTCCCCAGAAACTCTGTCACGGGTGGAGGCCGATTCGGGGTACCGTTCCTTCCACTGGCCCCTCAAGCATCCCCGGGATTCCTTCGCGGAAGCAGTCCAGGCTTACCGGAGGGGGCTCTTTTTCACCCTGCCGGGCGCCGCAGAAATGCCGGATTACCGGGGCGGGCCGATTTCCAACCCGGCCCACCGCGAGGCCTACCGGAGAATTTATCGGATCGTGGGGAAGATCGAAGCCGCGGCTTTCTACCTGGGCTATCACCTAGCCCTGGGGCTCGCGTCGGGAAACTGCCGCGCGGTTTTCTGTGAAAACGAGAGGCTTTGCGCCGCGCTGGTCAAGCCCGAAAACTGCCGCTACCCGCTGAAAAGCCGGGCCTCCCTGGAAGCGATGGGGATAGACGCCGGGGCCATGGCCGGGAACCTGGGATGGAAACTGCCCGCGGACCGGGCGACCGGGTTCCCGGTGGGTCTCGTGATGGTGGCGTGAGGTTTTGATGGTTTCTCCAACGGTTAAAAACGGTCGTTCCGATCCCGCCAGGCTCGAGCCCCTCCTTTCCTACGCCCGGGAGCGCGGGGCAAACGACGCCCTGATCATCCCCGCCACGGAGGTGCTGGTCGACCCCCGGGTCAGGTTCAAATGCATGGTTCCCAAGTGCTTCAGCACCGGAACCTGCAGCCACTGCCCGCCCCACGGACTCTCTTTCCGGGAGACCCGCGAACTCGTTTCCCGCTTCCGGTGGGGCGTCTTTTTCCGGGTGCTGGCGAAAAGCGCCTACGTCACGGAGAAAAGCTTTTACGCGAATTACCTCTCGGGAACCGTGGACCAGAAAGGCAACATGCTGAACGTGGGCGGCTACTGTCTGCTGGTTTACACGATCGCCAAGCTGCTCGAAAAGAAGGGCGGGGAGCTCGGCTACCGGCAGGCCCAGGGGTTCGCCTCCGGAAATTGCCGCGACCTTTTCTGCCGCTTCCAGCCCGATTGCCAGAGGCTCTCGAGCGGCCGGGGATGCCGGCACCCGGGGATCAGCATCCCCTCGATGGAATCATCCGGGATCGACGCCCTCACCATGGCCGCCCGGGCGGGCTGGGAGGTTTATACCGTGGGCGGGTCGCTCGGGCCCGCGGACGTTCCGCACGGCACCTTCGTGGGGCTGACGCTTTTCGCTTGAGGGGAAGATGGGGAAAAAGGAAATACCGGGGCTCACCCGCAAACTGGCCGGCGCCGCCCGGAAAAGGCTCCAACCCTTCCGGGATAGGCTGGTCTTAATCCGGAGGAAGATGCTGACCCCCGCCCAGCTCGCCGCGGCCAGGCGGGAAAAGGAGCTCTGGAGGCACATTTCCGAAAATTTCCGCGAGCTGGAAGGTTCCTGGTGGGCCGCCCTCAAACGGCAGGTCCTTTTCCTGAAGGGGAATCCCAAGAAAAAAAGCCGGTAGATCAGCCGGCCGGGGATAAAAGCGTTATTTGGGGGATGTACTTTACTTCGTGACATTTGGAAAGGCCGGCCCGGAATCAGGCAGGTTATCGGCATTATGATAATCCGCGGATTATTTTGATATAATTTTCGCTTAAATAAATAATTTCAGGGCAGGAGGCGGGAATGAAAACGAACGTGGATGTCAAAGTCAATGTAAAACGCAAGTATAAGTTCGAGGGGGAGGAATACGACTCGATCGAGGATATGCCCGACGAGGGTCAAGCGGCCTTTAAAAAAGCGGCGCCTTCGGGATCCGAACGGGCCCAACAGTCAGACCCGAAGGCAGGCCAGACCAAGATCGTATATAAAGGCCAGGAATACGATCTCAATGATTTGCCCCCGATTGTTCGGAAGGTATACGAAAAATTGATGGAGAAATCCCAAAAGGAAACGGGAGCTCCCGAAGACTCCACCTCCCTGGAAATCGGGGATCTCCCGGAGCCGACCGCGGATATCCAGGCGGAGGAGATGTCGACCGAACCCATTAACCCGACGGCAACTTCCCCGGCAGCAAGGTTTGTTCTCATTCTGCTCGCCCTGGGGGCGATTATTTTCCTTTTTTACTTCCTGCGCCGCTGATCTTGATGTTGTGTGACATCAAATTTTTTTCCTGATTGTCATTCCGGGCTTGACTAAGCCTGCCCCGGACTTGATCCGGGGGAATCCTTCCTTTTCTTCTGGATCCCCGCTTTCGCGGGGATGACAAAAGGGGAATGGATTCCCGCTTTCGCGGGAATGACGGCCGAAGAGAGCCCGCGGAGGGGCTCCCCTGCGAAAGAAACTGAAATGAACGAGAATCCTAAATCTCAAATCAGATTAGGCGAGGCCCTTTCTCTGACTCAGGACCAACCCCAGGTCTCCCTGGAACAGGTGCCCGAGCGGACCGGGGTCTACCTCTTCCGCGACGGGAAGGGAAAAGTCCTCTACGTCGGCAAGGCCCGGGACCTGAAAAGCCGGGTGAGAAATTACTTCACCGGAGAGGACTCCCGTTCTTCGGTGCGGTATCTCACCCCCCGGATCCGCGGGGTCGAGTGGATCGTCACCGCCAACGAGACCGAAGCCCTCATCCTCGAGGACAACCTGATCAAGAAATTCAAGCCGCGCTACAACATCCGGCTCCGTGACGACAAATCCTTCGTCAGCCTGGTCCTGACCGCCGGGGAGAAATTTCCCCGCCTTTATGTGGGCCGGTCGCGGATGACGCCGGAGAAGGACAGCTTGATTTTCGGCCCATATCCCTCGGCCGATTCCGCCCGGGAGGCGCTGAAGCTCATCCGGAAAATCTTTCCTTTTCGAACCTGCAAAACGAGCCAGTTCAAGAACCGCGCGCGCCCCTGCCTCAATTACGAGATCGGGCTCTGCCTCGGCCCCTGCGGCGGGAAGGTCGGGGAGGCGGAATACGCCCGGATCATCCGCGAGGTGAAGGTCATCCTTTCCGGGAGGGGGGAGGAACTCGTCGGCAAGTTAACCCGGGAGATGCAGGAGTCCGCGAAGGAGCTGAACTATGAGAAAGCCGCGGTTCTCCGCGACCGGGTCCAGGCCCTGGAAAAAATCCTGATCCGCCAGCGGCTTTCTTCCCCGCGCCTCTCGGACCGGGACGTGATCGGCTTCCACCGGGAGGGCAACCTCGCGGCGGTGGTGGTCTTCTCCGTGCGGGGCGGGAAGCTCAACCAGTCCGAACCCTATTCCTTCCAGGGGGTGAGGATCGGGGACGCGGAGCTCCTCGGCTCGTTTCTTTCCCAGTATTATCATCCGCCCCGGGAAATCCCCCCGGAGATCATCATCATGTTCGAGCCCGAGGACCGGGTCATGCTGGAGGGTTATCTTTCCGAAAAGGCCGGGGGCCGGGTGAAGGTCGGCGTGGTCAGCCGTCCGCCCCGAAAATCTCTTCTCCATCTGGCCCGGGAAAACGCCCGGGCCTTTTCCCTGAGCATTCTTTCCCAGGGAAGCGGGAAACCCCTCAAGGACGTTCAGGACGCGCTCCATCTTCCGCGCCTGCCCCGCCGGATCGAGGCTTTCGACCTCTCCCACCTTTCCGGCTCCAACGCGGTGGGGGCGATGGTGACTTTCCAGGACGGGGAGCCGGATAAAGACAACTACCGCCGCTTCCGGATCAAGGAGGCCTCCGGGCAGGACGACCTGGCCATGCTTTACGAGGTGGTTACCCGCAGGTTTCGGCGCTTGAAAGATGAGGGAAGCGATTTTCCCGACTTGGTATTGATTGACGGGGGTAGGGGTCAGCTCCAGGCGGCCGAGAGAGCCCTGGCCGACCTCGGAGTCACTCCGCCGCCCCTCGCGGCCCTGGCCAAGGGCCGGACATATAATAATAAGGAAGAGGGAATCTATCTGCCCGGGCGGAAGAACCCCCTGCGCCTGAAACCCCGCCATCCCGCCCTCCGGTTCCTGGACCGGATCCGGGACGAGGTCCACCGCTTCGCCATCGCCTACCAGAGAAAAAGCCGGAAGCAGGCCCTGGAAACGGATCTTGACCGGCTTCCGGGGGTCGGCCCGGCCCGGAGGAAAGCCCTGCTCCAGCATTTCGGGAGCTGGGAAAAAATCAAGGAAGCGACGGTTGAGGAGTTGGCTCAGGTCCCGGGTGTTCCGGAGAAAAAAGCGCGGGAAATATTTGAGTCATTAAAAGACAGCAATTTAACCAGACCCGGGAAATAAATCTCGCCGCGGCAGAGACCGCGGGGTATCTTTTTCTAAACGATTCTTAAGCTCAAGATTGTCCTTCCCGCGGAAGCGGGAATCCAGGCGAAAATAAATACTGGATTCCGCATCAAGTGCGGAATGACGGAATAAGGTAACCCCGTGGCAAGATGACGGGGAAATACAGGTTAAAAAAAGCAGAGCGGATCGCCTGATCCGCCCCAAGATTTTCCCCGGCAGCTGTTTACATCCGCCCGATTGACAATATATTCCATTTCATCAGACTTTATCTGGCAAAAAGAATCCTAGTGTAATGTCTCAGTAACGGCTTTATCGTGGTTAAGATCCTCGGTTTTGATTATGTAGGGGCGGCCTTCAACTTGTCCTGAGCGTAATCGAAGGGCGGCCGCCCGAATAGGGGAGCCCGCGGAGGGGCTCCCCTACGAATAAATTATTGTAAGGGTTTTACTGAGACAGTACCCTCATTTCCAACCGGTTGTAAATTAAAGGAGGTTTTTATGGTTTCCCTGAAAAGGCCTGGGATTTTTTCGGGTTCGGTATTGATCGCGCTGGCTTTGATCGCGGCGGGTTGCGCGGGGAGCGCGGGTCCGGAAGGCCCCCCGGGAGCCGGGGTGACGGTGGCGGTCACGGCCGAGGCGGCGGGGACGAACTGCGCTACGGGTGGATCCAAGGTGGACTTCAAGGATTCAGAAGGGACGGTCTTGAACTCGATCTTCGTCTGCAATGGGGCCAACGGCGATTCGCCGGTGGTGACGGCGGAGAATCCGGGGTTGAACTGTGACCTGGGCGGGGTGAAGGTGGATTACCTGGGGACGGTTAATTATGTGTGCAACGGGGAAACGGGGGCGAATGGAGCCAACGGCCAGTCGGTAACGGTGACGGTGGAGGCGGCGGGGGCCAACTGCCCCGCCGGGGGATTGCGGATTGTCTCGGCGGCGGGAATCAACTATGTCTGCAATGGGGCGGCCGGGGCCGCGGGACAGAGCGTAGCGGTAACGGCCGAGGCGGCGGGCTCAAACTGCGCGAACGGGGGTTTGAAGCTCGTATCGGCGAGCGGTACGAATTATGTCTGCAATGGGGCCAACGGGCAGTCGGTGACGGTGACGATCGAGGGAGCCGGAGCGAACTGCACATATGGAGGCCTGAGGCTGGTGTCGGCGAGCGGGACCAACTATGTCTGCAATGGGGCTAAGGGAGATAAGGGAGATAAGGGCGATAAAGGGGATAAGGGAGACACGGGAGCGACGGGGGCCTACGGGGATTCGGTGACGGTGACGGTGGAGCCGGCGGGACCGAACTGCGAGTATGGCGGGATCAAAGTGGATTCGGCCGGTCCGACCCAATATATCTGCGATGGTTTAAACTGCTGGGATTTGGACGAGGACGGGGAGAAGGATCTGCCGGGCGAGGACATTAATAATGATGAGGTGGTGGATGTGTGGGACTGCACCTGGGCCCTGGTGGACGGCGGGAGCGTGGAGGGTTATGTGCTGTACGGCCCGGGCTGGCCGGCGGAGGGGGCGCTGGTTTATCTCGCGAGCGAGGCGCAATACGCGCTGACCAACCGGTTCGGTTATTACCGTTTTGACAATGTAGCCCCGGGTTCGCACCACGAGATCCGGGTGGAAATGGAGAATTATTACGTGGAAAGGGAAGAAGGGGTGCATGTGATCCCCAATAAGATTTACCCCGTCCACGATATTTATCTCAGCTATAAATATCCAGTCCTGGCCGGGGAAAGACGACTCTCCTATGCTGATGCCGTTTTCCGAGGAAAAACCGTGAATATCGGAAATGGTTACGCATTGGCCTCAGCCGGAGATGTGAACGGCGATGGTTACGATGATATTCTCACCGCAGCCCCATGGGCTGATCCGGGAGGAAGGAACAACGCCGGCGAGATATATCTGATCTACGGGAGACCATCGCTGCACGGCAGCTATGACCTGTATCTGCCCGATGTGATCTTTGAAGGCAAGACGACGGATGATAATAGTGGTCTATCGGTAGCTTCGGCGGGAGATGTGAATGGGGACGGTTACGATGACATCCTGATCGGTGCTTATAACGCCGATGTTGGAGTCGAGGCAGATGCCGGGGAGACCTATCTTATTTACGGGGGCCCCGCTTTGTCCGGGGTTTTCCTCCTAAGTGCCGCCAACGCTACCTTCCAAGGCAAGGCGGCAAATGACCAGAGCAGCAGTTCGCTGGCCTCGGCTGGAGATGTGAACGGGGACGGATTCGACGATATCCTGATCGGGGCCTCCTCCGCTGACTCTTCGACCGGGGAAATCTATCTGATATATGGGAGCGCCGCGCTGTCCGGGGCAATCAGCCTGAAAAACGCTCCGGTTACCTTCAAGGGAAAGGCCACGGCGACCGGTACCGGTGGTTCGGTGTCTTCTGCCGGAGATGTGAACGGCGACGGGTTTGATGACGTTCTGATCGGAGCCAGCGGGGCCCTTGGAGGGGCGGGGGAAACATACCTGGTATACGGAGGATCCACCCTCCCGGTCAAATGGCCTTTCGCGGTGACCGCCCCGAGTGTCACCTTCCCGGGCAAAGCCGCAAGCAGCAGCGGCTCCCCGGTGGCCCCGGCCGGGGATGTGAACGGGGACGGGTTTGACGATATCCTGATCGTGGCGAACATGGTCGGCGGCCAGGCCGGGGAAGTGTATCTGATTTTCGGCGGAAGTTCACTGCCGGCGAATTTCCCCCTGGCCAACGCCAATGCCGCCTTCCAGGGCAAGGCGGCGGGGGACAATTTGGGTATCTCGGGGGGTGCGGCCGGGGATGTGAACGGTGACGGGTATGGCGATATCATTTTCGGGGCCCAGGCCGCCGGAGGGACATTCGGAGAGACGTATCTCATATACGGAGCGACATCTTTTCCGAATAAGTGGCCTTTGGCGGTGACCAGCCCGGATGCCACCTTCCGGGGCAAGGCCGCGGGGGACTACACCGGATGGTCGTCGGCCTCGGCGGGGGATGTAAACGGGGACGGGTTCGCCGATTTTCTCGTCGGATCAATGAACGCTTCCGGCTCAGCCGGGGAAGCTTATCTGATTTATGGGGGGCTCGATGCCCAGAACCGAGAGGTCCGGGAACTTGCCGGCACCCACAGCCTGGGCCAGGCCGATGCCCGGTTCCTGGGCAAGTTGACAAATGACCAAAGCGGTTATTCCGTTTCCGATGCCGGGGATGTGAACGGGGATGGGTTCGACGATATCCTGATCGGGGCCAACCGGGCCGACCCGGGCGGGAAAATTGATGCCGGGGAGGCATATCTATTTTTTGGCGATCCTTTTCTGGGAGGGGCCTATGATCTTTCCCGCCCCGATGCCGTTTTCCAGGGCAAGGTTGCGGGTGATCAAGCCGGCTACTCCGTTTCCGGGGCGGGGGATGTGAATGGGGACGGTTTCGAAGACATCCTTATTAGTGCCATGGCGGCCGACCCGGGCGGGAATAGTGCCGCCGGGGAAACCTATCTTATTTATGGAAATTCCTCTTTATCCGGAACAATCGATCTCACGAATGCCGACGCCACCTTCCAGGGCAAGGCGGTGGGTAACAATAGCGGCATTTCGGTATCCGGGGCGGGGGATGTGAACGGAGACGGCTTCAACGACATAATCATTGGAGCACATAATGCCGCCCCGGGAGGAATCAGTCAGGCCGGGGAAAGCTATCTTATTTATGGAAATTCCTCTTTATCCGGGACAATCGATCTCACGAATGCCGACGCCACCTTCCAGGGCAAGGCGGCGATAGACCGGAGTGGCTATTCGGTCTCTGGGGCGGGGGACGTGAACGGGGATGGTTTCGCGGATATTATCATTGGTGCCTATACGGCCGATCCGGGAGGAAACAGCAATGCCGGGGAAACCTATCTTGTCTATGGAAGCGTTTCTTTATACGGAACGATCGGGCTTGCGAGCGCGAATGTCACCTTCCAGGGCAAGGTGGCGGAAGACCGGAGCGGCTATTCGGTATCCGGGGCGGGGGACGTGAACGGGGATGGGTACGACGACATGATCATCGGAGCGATTAACGCAGATCCGGGCGGAAAAACCTCTGCGGGTGAGATCTACCTCATTTATGGAAGCGCCACACTCGCGTCAACGATTAGTCTCTCGAGCGCCGAGGCCACCTTCCAGGGCAAGGTGGTGGGTGCCAATAGCGGTAATTCGGTATCCGGGGCGGGGGACGTGAACGGAGACGGCTTCGACGACATAATCATCGGAGCGTACACCACCAAAGTCGGGGCTCTGGATGATGCCGGTGAAACCTATCTTATTTACGGCGGATCAACCCTTTCCGGAACCATTAGCCTGGCCGGTGCCGATGCCGTTTTCCAGGGCAAAGCGGCGACTGATTGTAGCGGCAAATTCATTTCCGGAGCCGGGGATGTGAACGGGGACGGGTTCGCGGATATTCTCATCGGGGCTTATTTTGCCAACCCGGGAGGAAAGGGTGATGCCGGGGAGAGCTATCTGATCTATGGGAGCGGACGGAGGGCGATGGATTAAAAAGCAAAGCTCAAAGCTCAAAGGTGAAAGGTTAAAGTGTAAAAAACAGATAGCCGGAAACCGGCACAAGTGTTTAGAAAAACCAGATAAACCCGCTCGGTAGCCGCGGGCTTTAGCCCGCGCCTTGTTTTGCTGGAAGGTTGGAGGCTACCTCGGGCTCGCAGAGCTCGGAGGCCGGGTTGCTGGGTAGTTAGGTGGTTTGGTAGCTAGTGTAGTGCGTCTAACGCTTCTTTACATTTAACTTCGGAGCCGTTGTTCATGTTTTTCTTTTAAATGCTTGTAAAAAAAGGGGTCATTCCCACGAAAGTGGGAATCCAGATCAAGAAAACTGGATTCCGGGTCAAGCCCGGAATGACAATAAAAGTAAAGGGACTTTAGACGCACGACACTAGAGAAACCAGAAGGAGATCAGGATATAAAGCGCTTTTCTTAATCCCCCTCTACCCCCCTTTGTTGAAAGGGGGGTGAGGTCTCCGACCGGGAGGGTCTACCCTCCGGCCTGTAAGCCATCCCCTACGGGCTGGAAGCGGACCCGGAGGGGGGGATTTGCATTAAAAGGATTTGTCGGGCGGCCGTTATGGCCGCCTTACTTTTTATTGAATTTTCGCAACCTGAAGGTTGCGGCTACCGAGAGGAAGTAACAGAAAAATGAAGGTTGCGGCTACTGAGAAGAAGTAACAGGGAAATTGTGGCTTTTGGAATTAAAAGGAAGTAGGGGCGGCTTTCTACAGCCGCCCGAAGAAGGGAGCCAGTCCCTCGAATTAACTCGGGATAAATAGAATGGTTTATCCTGAAGGGACTCATCCTGAAGGGCTCCCCTACATTTTCGTTTTGCGCTATGCGCTTTGCCCTCTGCTCTTTGCGCTGGGCGCTACGGTCCGGGGGAACGGACCTCGGTTCCGCGGCGCTTCAGGTGCTCGAGCTTGTTCAGGGCGTTGATGTAGGCCCGGGCGCTGGCGACGAGAATATCGGTATGGGCGCCCTGGCCGATGGCGATCTGACCCTCATCGGAGAGGCGGACGGTCACCTCGCCCTGGGCGTCGGCCCCGCCGGTAATGGCGTTGATGTCGAAGCGGAGGAGCTTGGCCCTGGTGCCGGTGATCTCGGCGATGGTCTGGTAGATCGCGTCCACCGGGCCGTCCCCGGTCGAGGCCCCCCGGAGGATCTTCCCCTCAAACTCGATCTGGACGGTGGCGGTGGGGATCATCTCGCTCCCGGTGGCGATGTTCATGGAGATCAGGTGGTAGCGGTCGGGGGCCCGGAAGATCTCGTCGGCCACGATCGCCTCAATGTCCTCGTCAAAAACCTCTTTCTTCTTGTCCGCCACCGCCTTGAAGCGCTTGAAGGACTTGCCCAGGGCGGCGTCATCCAGCTCGTAGCCGAGGGCCTTCACCCGGTCCCGGAAGGCGGCCCGCCCGGAGTGCTTCCCGAGCACGATCAGGTTGGAGGCCAAGCCGATGGTCTCGGGCTTCATGATCTCGTAGGTGAGGGCGTTCTTTAAAACCCCGTCCACGTGGATCCCGGCCTCGTGGGCGAAGGCGTTGGCCCCGACGATGGCCTTGTTGGGCTGGACCACGATCCCGGTGATCTTGGAGAGCATCCGGCTGGCCGGGTAGATCTGCTCGGTCACGATCCGGGTCGCGAGCCCGTAAAATACCTTGCGGGTTCTGAGGGCCATCACCACCTCTTCCATGGCGGTATTGCCGGCCCGCTCCCCGATCCCGTTGATCGTGCACTCCACCTGCCGGGCGCCCTCGCGGAGGGCGGCCAGGGTGTTGGCCACCGCCATCCCCAGGTCGTCGTGGCAGTGGACGCTGAGGATCACGGGGTGCTTTTTCACGACTTCCTCCCGGATCAGGCGGATCAGGCGGGCGTATTCCTCGGGGGTGGTGTAGCCCACGGTGTCGGGGATGTTGAGCGTGCTCGCCCCGTTCTCGAGCGCGACCCGGCAGACCTGGACCAGGTAATCGGGGTCGCTCCGGGTGGCGTCTTCGGCGGAGAATTCCACGTTTTCCAGGTAGCGGCGAGCGTGGGCCACCGCCCGGGCCACGTCCCGGAGCACCTCCTCCCGGGTCTTCTTAAGCTTGTGCTGCAGGTGGATGTCGGAGGTGGCGATGAAGGTGTGGATCCGGGGGGCTTCCGCCTCGCGGACGGCCTCCCAGCAGCGGTCGATATCGGGAAGGTCGGTCCGGGCCAGGCCGGCGATCTCCACCCCCTTGATCTCCCGGGCGATCCGCCGGACCGATTCGAAATCCCCTTCGGAGGAAGCGGGAAAGCCGGCCTCGATCACGTCCACCTGGAGGCGCTCCAGCTGCTTGGCCACCCGGATTTTTTCCTCCGGATTCATGCTCGCCCCGGGGGACTGTTCGCCGTCCCGGAGGGTGGTATCGAAAATTTTGACGAGTTCGGCCATTCTGTTTTTTGTCTTTTTAGAAATTCGTCATTAGAAATTAGGCATTTGCGGCTTAATGTTTACGGATTGCCTTCCCCCGGGCCGGTGGGCGATTCCTGAAGCGCGGGCTCCTCGGCGGGCACTTTCCGCACCCGGTTGAGGACCCACTCCGCCGGGCCGGACAGGGCGTAAGTGCTGAACCCGACGAAAAGCATCATCTCCGGGTGGGTGACGATCAGGGTGAAGATCAGGATGGCGAGGAACATGATCGCGAAGGGCTTCCGGGACCGGAGGTTCAGGTCCTTGTGGCTCCGGTATTTCAGGGGGGAGACCATCAGGAGCGCAAGGACGTAGAAGGTGAAGAGGAAGGAATACGGGTAAGTACCCGGGGCGAGATCAAACTCGTAAAAGAAAAGCACGATGGCGGCCACCGTAGCGCCGGCGGAGGTGGAAGCCAGGCCGACATAATCGCCCTTCTGGGTATCCGTCGCGCTGGAGATGATGTTGAAGCGGGCGAGCCGGAGGGCGGCGCAGGCGGTGAAAAGGAAGGCCGCGGACCAGCCCAGGCGGTCAAGGGGCTGGAGGGCCCAAAGATACATCAGGATCGAAGGGGCGGTTCCGAAACAGAGGAGGTCGGAGAGGGAGTCGTATTCCCGCCCGAACTGGCTCTGGGAGCGGGTGAGCCGGGCGACCAGGCCGTCGAACATGTCGAAGAGGACGGCGCCCAAGATAAACCAGGCGGCTTTCAGATACTGGCCGTGGATCGAGAGCATAATCGAGTAAAAACCGCAGAAAAGGCCGGCGGTGGTCACCAGGTTGGGGGCGATGGGAATCCCCCGGATTCTTTCCCGGAGTTTTTTCTTCCTTTTCATTCTGATCGTCGGCATTACCATTCTCCTAAAATGGTTTCCCCGCCCCGGACCAGATCGCCCGGCCGAACCAGGATCCGGACCGGATCGGGCAGGAAAACTTCCACCCGGGAACCGAAACGGATCAGCCCGATCCGCTGTCCCTGCCTAAGATTATCGCCCACCTGGGGATGACAGACAATCCGTCGGGCCACCGCTCCCACGATTTGCTTCATCAGCAACCCCTGGCCGTTTTCCATCCGGAGGGCGAGGAAGACCTGCACATTTTCACCGGCCGCTTCCGGCCGGGAAGCGACTAGGTGGGCCCGGCCGGCTTCTTTCCGCCCGGAGACCTGGCCGCGGACCGGGGACCGGTTGATATGCACGTTCAGGGGGGACATGAAGATCACCACCCAGTTCACCTCGGCCTTTAAAAACTCCTCTTCCCGGATCCGGCCGACCTGGATGATCTTTCCGTCGGCGGGGGAAACGATGATCCCCGGCCCGGTTTTTAAACACCGGCGCGGGTCGCGGAAAAAATAGAGCGAGAAGAGGGTGAAAAGCAGGAAAACGCCCGCGAAACCGTAAAGCTTGAAAACGAGGCCTAAGATCATCCCGACCAGCCCGATCCCGATCAGAAAAAATCCCTCCGGGGCGAAGGGGAAGTGAAACCCTTCCCGGGTTTCCACCACGGCTTTCGTCTGTTCCGAACAGGTTTTATCCATAATAGTTATAAAGGTGATTATAGGGTTATAGGTTTTGGGTCATAGGTTATGGGTACTGCCCATCAGTCTCCCCTTCGTCCCCTCCCCTCAAGGGAGGGGATAATTTATATTGGCAATTTGATTTATTTCTGACCATTCCCCGGTCTACTTCTTCTCCTTCTTCGCTCCCGCCGGGGCGGATTTCAGCCAGGGCATCAGTTTCCGGAGGTCGGCCCCGACCTTTTCCGCGAGGTGGGCTTCACCTTCCCGGGAGAGGGCGTTGAAGACCGGCCGGCCGGCCTGGTTCTCAAGGATCCATTCCCGGGCGAACTCGCCGTTCTGGATCTCGGCCAGGATTCTCCGCATCTCCTCCCGGACGGACTCGCTGATAATCCGGGAGCCGCGGGTCAGGTCGCCGTAGCGGGCGGTGTTGCTGATCGAATCGCGCATCCGGGCGATGCCCCCGGTGTAAACCAGGTCGATAATGAGTTTCATCTCGTGGATGCACTCGAAGTAGGCCATCTCCGGGGAGTAGCCGGCCTCGACCAGGGTCTCGAAACCGGCCAGCATCAGCTGGGTGAGCCCGCCGCAGAGGACGGCCTGTTCGCCGAAGAGGTCGGTCTCGGTCTCCTCCCGGAAGGTGGTCTCCAGGACCCCGGCCCGGGTCGAGCCGATCCCCCGGGCGTAGGCCAGGGCGGTCTGCTTGGCCTTCCGGGAGGGGTTCTGCTGGATGGCGATCAGGGCCGGCACCCCGCGCCCCTCGACGTATTCGTGCCGGAGGAGATGGCCGGGCCCCTTGGGGGCGACCATGATCACGTCCACCTCCGGCGGGGGCGCGATCTGGCCGAAGTGAATGTTAAAGCCATGGGAAAAAAGCAGGGCCTTGCCTTTTTTCAGTTCCGGGCGGATCTCCTCCCGGTAGACCCGGGGCTGAAGCTCGTCGGAGACGAGGATGGCGATCAGGTTCGACTCCCGGCTGACCTCGCGGGCCGTCCGGGGCTTGAACCCGTGCTCGACGGCGAGCTTGTAGTTCCGGGTGCCCTCGATCTCGGCGATCTGGACGTTCACGCCGCTGTCCCGCAGGTTCTGGGCCTGGGCGTGGCCCTGGCTCCCGTAACCGACGATCCCGACTTTCTTTCCCGAGAAAATCTTCAGATTGGCGTCCTGGTCGTGGTATACCTTCACCTTCTCCTCCTTCCTTATTATTAAATGATCGTTGCTAACCTATCCGGTCATCACTAGCAAAGGGCAGGGGGCAAAGAGCATAGCGTTAGGAACGTTAAGCATAAATGACGATTGACGATTGCGGAATTTTCAGAAATTTAAAAGTGTTCATTGAGTTTTTTATTCAACTGATACCCTGATATCCTGATTTCCACCCCCTATTTTCCTGGTTACCTGGTCTCCTGGGTTTTTTTCAGCTTTCCCCGGCGGACTCCGCCCCGGCGGTTTTGGGCCCTCTCGCCATCGCGACCTTGCCGGAGCGGCCGATCTCCTTGATCCCGAGGGGCTTCAGGAGGGCCAGGAAGGCCGCGATCTTTTCGTCATCGCCGGTCACCTCGATCACGAAGGAGGTGGGGGAGACGTCCACGATCTTGCCCCGGAAGATCTCCGCGATCCGCAGGATCTCGGCCCGGTTCTTCTCCTTGGCCTCGACCTTGATCAGGGCCATCTCCCGGTCGATGTAGGCGCTCCCGGTCAGGTCGATCACCTTGATTACCGGGATGAGCTTGTTCAAATGCTTGGTGATCTGCTCGATGATCTGGTCGTCGCCCCGGGTGACGATGGTCATCCGGGAGATGGTGGGGTCGAGGGTTTCGGCTACCGAGAGACTCTCGATGTTGTAGCCCCGGGCGGAAAACATCCCCGCCACCTTGGCCAGGACCCCGAACTGGTTTTCCACGAGAACGGAGATGGTGTGTTTTCGCATTGTTAATTCCTTAATTTTTTTTCGACATTATTTTAACTTGCAATTTCCCAAGGTCTTGCCACAGGGTCACCTTATTTCCGTCATTCCGCACTTGATGCGGAATCCAGTATTTTTTGTACCTGGATTCCTGCTTCCGCAGGAATGACGTTATATTCCAATCCACAATCGTCATTCGTCAATCGTCAATCACCACTTGCTTTGAGCCCTTTGCTCCCTGCGCTTTGCCCTTTGCCCTTTGCCCTTTGCTACAACAGGATCATCTTATTGATCGCCTCCCCGGCCGGCACCATCGGGGAAACGTCCTCTTCCGGCTCCACGACGAAATCCATGATCACGGGACCCTTGGTCTTCAGGGCCTTGGCGATGACCGGCTCGACTTCCTCGGGCCGTTTAGCCCGGAGCCCGGTGGCTCCGTAGGCCTCAGCCAGCTTGACGAAATCGGGGGAGAAATCCATCCGGGAATGCGAGTAGCGGCCCCCGTAGAACAGCTTCTGCCATTGGCGGACCATGCCCAGGAAGCCGTTGTTCAGGATCGCCACCTTGACCGGCAATTTGTGCTGGACCGCGGTGGCGAGTTCCTGGATATTCATCTGGATCGAGCCGTCGCCGGCGATGTCGATCACGGTCTTACCCGGGAAGGCGGCCTGGGCCCCGATCGCGGCGGGCAGGCCGAAACCCATGGTGCCCAACCCGCCCGAGGTGATCAGCTGGCGGGGGTGGTTGAACTCGTAAAAAAGCGCGGTCCACATCTGGTTCTGCCCAACCTCGGTGGTGATGATCGCCTCGCCCTTGGTCGCCCGGCAGAGCGCCTCCACCACGGCCTGGGGCTTGATCATCTTCCCGGACCGGTAGGAAAGGGGCTTATCCTTTTTCCACTCCGCGATCCGCTGGAGCCACTTCTGCCGGGCCTTGGCCACCTCGGCCCGGGGCCGGGGGGCGTCCGCCAGAAGCTGCTGGAGAACATGCTTGGCGTCGCCGACGATCGGGAAGTGAACCTTGACGCTCTTGGAGATCGAGGTGGGGTCGATGTCGATGTGGACCTTCTTGGCCAGGGGGGCGAACTCGTTGACCTTGCCCGTTACCCGGTCGTCGAAGCGGGCCCCGATCCCGATCAGGAGGTCGCATTCGGTGACCGCCAGGTTGGCCCAGTAGGTGCCGTGCATCCCGAGCATCCCGAGGGAAAGCCGGTGGGAACCCGGGAATCCGCCTAGCCCCATCAGGGTCATGGTGACCGGGATGTTTTCCGCCTCGGCGAGCTTCCGGATCTCGGGCGCGGCGCCGGAGAGGATCACCCCCCCGCCGATGTAGAGCACCGGCCGCTCGGCGGTCGCGAGCATCTCGAGACAGCGCTTGATCTGCCTGGGATGGCCCTCGTAGGTCGGGCGGTAGCCCCGGAGCTCGACCTGCTTGGGGAAAATGTAATCAGTGGACTGGGCCTGGATGTCCTTGGGGATATCGATCAGCACCGGTCCGGGCCGGCCGGTCCGGACCAGGTAAAAGGCCTCCCGGATGATGCGGGCCAGATCCTTCACATCCTTGACCAGGTAGTTGTTCTTGGTGCAGGGGCGGGTGATCCCCACGATGTCCGCCTCCTGGAAGGCGTCGTTCCCGATCAGGGGGGTGTTGACCTGGCCGGTGAAAACCACCAGGGGCGAGCTGTCCATCGCGGCGGTGGCGATGCCGGTCACGGTGTTGGTGGCGCCGGGGCCGCTGGTGACCACGACCACGCCGGGCTTTCCGCTGGCCCGGGCATAGCCGTCGGCGGCGTGGACGGCGCCCTGCTCGTGGCGCACCAGGATGTGGTTGAGGGAGGAATGGTAAATGGCGTCGTAAATGGTGAGGACCGCCCCGCCGGGATAACCGAAGATGGTGTCCACCCCTTCTTTAACTAGGCAATCGATAAAAATCTGCGCGCCGGTTTTTTTCATGAGAAATGTCCCCCGTGAATAGATATTAAATACCTAATTCCCTTGGGGAATCAAGTATAAAGCGAACAAGGTGTCCAGCAGCCTTCTTTTCCTATCAACCGGTTACCTACTCCTTGCTATTTATCCTGAGCCGCGAGAAGGACTTTCTCCTCGCAAGCTAAAGCTTGCGGCTACCAGCCATAGATTTGCCGGGCGGGACGCCCGGCCTCCTGCCGGTCTGTTGGTCTGCTGGTCTTGTTACCTGCTACCTTTTTTGGTCCGGCGGATGGAGAATCGCCCCGGTTGAAGCCGAGGTCACCAGCGCGGAATAGCGGGCGAGCCAGCCCCGCTGGAACCGAAGCGGGGGGGCCTGCCATTTTTTCCTTCTTTCCGCCAGGACCTTCGGGTCAACCTTGAGCTCGAGCCGGCGCTTGGGGATGTCGATCTCGATCCGGTCGCCGGGCTGGACCAGGGCGATCGGCCCGCCCGCCTGGGCCTCGGGCGAGATGTGCCCCAGGCAGGGGCCGCGGGTCCCACCGGAGAAGCGCCCGTCGGTGATCAGGGCGACCGAGTCGGAAAGCCCCATCCCCACGATCGCGGAGGTGGGCTCGAGCATCTCCCGCATCCCGGGGCCGCCCTTCGGGCCCTCGTAGCGGATGACCAACACGTCCCCGGGCTTGATCCGCTTGGCCTTGATCGCGAGACTGGCTTCCTCCTCGGAATTGAAGACCCGGGCCTTCCCGGTGAAGCGCATCATTTTATTGGAGACGGAGGCCTTCTTGACCACCGCCCCTTCCGGGGCCAGGTTGCCCCGGAGAATCGCGATCCCGCCGTCGGGCCGGTAGGCCTTATTCAGGGGGCGGACCACCTCATCCTCGTAGGGACAGAATTTACGGGCGATCTCCTTCACCCGAAGCCCCGAAACGGTGGGGTTATCCTCGATCTTGTCTTTCAAACGGTGGAGGAGGGCCGGCACCCCGCCGGCCGCGTCGAGATCCTCGAGGAAGTGCTCGCCCGCCGGCCGGATGAAGACGATCTGGGGGATTTTCCGGGAGATCTCGTCGAATTTTTCCAGGGGAAGCTGGACGCGGGCCTCGGAAGCGATGGCCAGGAGGTGGAGGATCGTGTTGGTCGATCCCCCCATGGCCATGTCCACCCGGATGGCGTTGTGGAAGGCCGCCGGGGTCATGATCTTCCGCGCGGAAACACCATCCCGGATCAGGCGGACGATCTCAACCCCGCTCCGGTAGGCGATCCGGCGCTTCCGGGCGCTCGCGGCCAGGGCGGTCCCAGAGCCCGGGAGGCTCATCCCTAAAACCTCGGTCAGGATGGACATCGAGTTCGCGGTGTAAAGCCCCTGGCAGGCGCCGGGTCCCGGGCAGGCCTCGAGCTCGAGGGCGTGGACCTCTTCTTCGCTCATTGTTCCCCCCCGACACCGGCCGACGGCCTCAAAGGTGTCGCGCACCAGGTCGAGGCGGCGCATCTCCAAGCGCCCGGAGATCATCGGGCCGGCGGTGATGACGATGGCCGGGATGTCCAGGCGGGCGGCAGCCATCAGCATCCCCGGGGTGATCTTGTCGCAGTTGGTCAGGAGAACCAAGCCGTCCAGGGCGTGGGCCTCGGCCATGGATTCGACCGAGTCGGCGATCAGCTCGCGGGAGGGCAGGGAAAAATGCATCCCCCGGTGGCCCATGGCGATCCCGTCGCAGATGGCGGGGAGGCCGAAGACGAAGGGAACACCCCCGCCGCCGGCGATCCCGCGCTCGATGAAACGCTCGAGCTCGCGCATCCCGATGTGCCCGGGCACCAGGTCGCTGAAAGAACTCGCGATCCCGACCAGGGGCTCGCCCAATTGGGACGGGTCCATCCCGGTGGCGTGAAGCAGGGCCCGATGCGGGGCCCGGTCGATCCCCTCCGTGATCCGCTTGCTGATTCTCTTCATCTCTCCTCCCGCGGGTTTTTATCGTTAAATTGAGAAACCCTTATTAATAGAGGGTATTCCTGTTTTTTCATCAGAGTTCATATATGGACTGCATCGGCTTGCCGATGCATTGCATTAGTCCCTCCGTTGTCGGGATAAAAAAGCTAATGCACTTCACAAAAGACAATGAAATACCCTCTATTAATAAGGAATATTATATATATGTAAGGACATTTTCAAATTCCCCCGTGTTCCGGCCCGGGATTAACTTATTCCATTTTATTGTCATTCCGGGCTTGACTAAGCCTGCCCCGGACTTGATCCGGGGGAATCCAGTGTTTTTTGTTCGCCTGGATTCCCGCGTCCGCGGGAATGAAGAAATAAACAAAGGCTTCAGTATGTCATTCTGAGCCCCTTAGTTTACCGTTAGTTTACCAGAGGCGAAGAATCTCGCAGTTTGAACAAATTTTTACTTGATGAAGGTTTTTAAAGAATTAAAATGGGTAATCCAATCAAAAAACCAGGAGGAGAAAATGAGGCCAAGGTTCGTAAGGAGGAGTTCGACCGGATCGTCAACGAGAAGAATATCAAGCTCTCCCTGGACGTGCTCTTTTATTACGAAGGCGAAGACGGGAAGATGCAGATTCTGAACGAGGGGGATGTGCTCAAGTCCGGGGATGGTTACGCCATTTATGTGAAACCAAGCGACAGTTGTTACTTGTATGTATACCAAGTGGACGCCCTGGGTAAGTCTTATCGATTGTTTCCCAATCGGGATTTTGAAACGGCCCTGAATCCCCTTCCCCCGGCCGGGGACCTCTGGATACCGAACGCGACCAAGTTGTTTACATTGGATGAAACCACAGGCAAGGAGTATTTCTACATCTTCGCCTCGCCGGACAAGATGCCCGACTTCGAGGGGCAGGGGGCTGTCGAGCTGACCAAGAATGACATTGATAATGTGGTAGGAATCAAAAAAATGGGCGTTGCCGGGGTCAAGCAGAAAAGAGACCCCAATGCCGTAGTCCCGCCGAAAAAGAACCAGGCCGTGGCGGAGGTAAAGAAGAAGTTGCAGGCCGAAGGCGCCTTTGTATACGAAACCTGGTTCTGGCATAAATGATTGATTTCGTATGGCATTTGTTTTCCCCTCTTTGTTAAAAGAGGGGAAGGTCTCCGAACCGTAGGGTCTACCCTCCGGCCTGTAAGCCATCCCCTACGGGCTGGAAGCGGACCCGGAGGGGGAGATTTTCAAAGGAGGTAACCATGTTGAACACGATAAAAATCGAGCTTAAAAAAAGTGACCTGATCACTGCCATAAATGGGTTAAAGAAGAGGGAAAAAGAGGCCCTCTTAGAAGATCTTCTGGCTTCCACTTCTCCGGAATATTTGAAAAGCATCAGAGAAGCGAGAGGTAATTATAAATCCGGGCGGACGAAAAAGCACGACGAGGTTTTCGGGAAGTGAAATACTAACTTGTTTACACGGAGAGAGCCGTACAAAAATACTTCGCAACCTTAAGGTTGCGGCTACCTATTGCTTATGGTCCATGACCTATGACCCGTCACCTACTATCTTCAATCCTTAATATATTCATCAAAATGTTCGTGTAGAAAAGACATTATACCCAGGTGATACAGGTATTTCTCCGCGATTTCAGTTTTGTGCTTGCGCGAAAGTCGCAGCCATCCTTCGGATAGAGCAATGATCAATAATCCCATTGGAACCAGCAAGGCGAAGGAAAATTCGGCGAAAGCCAGGGCGATTCTTTTCTGACGATTTTTTTTGATCGACAGTTTCAAATCCTGGATTTTTTCCATCTCCTTTTTTATCTCTTCGACATTCAAATTGACTTTATCGATATAAATAACCGCGATCGCGCTGAAATATCCCCAGGCCACCCCCAATTTTTCGCTTTTGTGCTTAATTAGTGAAATATAAGGTTCGGAAGCGTCATTTTTGCCCAGAAAAATAACGTAATTATTCCCGGCAATCTCAACCTCCTTGTCTTTCCACTGCTTGAGGTTGAAATACGAAGCCTTTAAATCTTTCTTTTCCGAAATCGCGTGGACCAGGCCGATCGCGATATCCTGAAGTTTTTTATCCGCGACCACCGCGATATTTTTTAGGGCCGTCTTTTCCTTGGTCATAGTGATTAATTAAAACATAATGGTAAAAAAGTGAAACCGTAGGTACTAGATAAATGTAATGTCTCAAAACGATGCCATCCTATTTAAATTTTATCGAGAACGTTACCAAACTACCCAAAATGTCATCCTGAGCGATAGCGAAGGATCTGATTTTTCTGAGTTTTCCGACAGAAACGAGATTCTTCGCCCCCGCCATAGGTGGGGATTCAGAATGACAAAAAGAGAATATGTCATTTGATCGAGGCATTACCTGTAGCCGGTAACTGGTTACCTGCGACTTGTTACTTGCTACTACTTCCTCTCCCGTTCCCACTGCTTGTACATGTAATTGTCAAAATCAATTTTGTTGAAATCGACCAGCCACCGGAATTCCCCCCGGGCGGCGGCCTTGTCGAGGGCCACTTTCAGGCGGGCGTAATGCCCGGGGTTCAGGGAGGCGACCATCTCGAAGTCGCCTTCGATGGCCAGGACCGGGCATACCTCCACGCAGTAAAAGCAATAAATGCAGGGGTTCTGGATGCGGGGAGGGTCGGACTCGATCTCGATGCCCCGGACCGGGCAGTTGGCCTCGCACAGGCCGCAGCGGGTGCACCGGTCCAGGTTGATGGTCAGCTGCGGCATGATGTTTTTCACCAGCTCAAAGTTGAACATCTCCGCGCTTCTCACCCACTCGTCATCCACCGGTGGGAGTTCGGGAATGAGGCTCAAGTCGCCCTTGGCGATCCGCTCCCACCTTGGCACGATCTCCCGGCCGAAAGCCCGCGCCCGCTCGAGATCAATCTCATCCGGGTGCCCGGTGGTGGTGGTCGGGTGGGGGATGAAGGGCGCGGTGACGTCGGCATACATGTCAAAGAAGCCGATCACCGATACTCCTTTTTTCCTTAGATGTTCGGCCATGGAATTGAGGGTTATGCCCATGACCGAGCCGTGACTGCAGAAGACAAACCAGAGCTTCCCTTTCAATTCGGGCAGGCCGTCGATAAAATCGCGCACGTGAAACGGCTCCTGGTAATAAAACACCGGGCAGCCCAGGCCGACGAGGTCATATCCGGCCAGGGATTTTACGTTTACTTTATCCAGGGCGGTCAACTCGCACTTACCCCCGGAGGCCACGATCCCGTCGCGGATGAGCTCCGCCGCTTTTTTCGTGTATCCGGTCTGAGAGAAGTAAATGATCAGGGTTTTCATGATTTCATCCGGTTTTCTCTCGCTCTCCGGGCTGGCGGGTTTCCTGGGTTTCTTTCCTCTAGATCGTTAAAGGCGTTAATATCGTCAGGAGCGTAAGTTCATAAAGAATACCAGGTTAGGATATAACGAAACTCGAAGAGGAGACAAGCCGATTCCATTCCTGCCGAATTTTCTCGTGATAAACGGGGCAAACGGGACTGGCGGGACCAGCCAGCCACCGGATAAAACGAAAAAACTATTGACGAAAAAGATCAGATAGACTAGATAAACCAGATAAATAAGGAGATCAGGTAATCAAGAAATGGAGATCAGGTGACCAAAACAAGTTTCGAGTTTCGGGTTTCGAGTTAAACCCTATTCACTTTGCGCTTTGCTCCATGCCCCATGCTCTTTGCCATCAATAGACCATAAGGAGAGGAGACTGATAATGTACGGAATCATCGTCAATCCGAACGCCAAGAAAAACATCGGGGGGAAATTCTGCCCGGAGGACCTGCAGACAATCATGGGGAAGCGGGCCATCGTCCGCTCTACCCCGCACATTTCCAACGTCCGCGACGTCTTTTCCGAGTTTTTCGACCGCGGGGTGAATGTCATCTGCGTCTCCGGCGGGGACGGCAGCCAGCACCTCACGCTGACCGAGCTGGTCCATTTCTGCCGGGAGAAAAAACTCGAGCTTCCCCTGCTTTACCCCATCCGGGGAGGCGTGATGAACATGGTGTCGAACGAGGTCGCCACCCGCTTCGGCAATCCCGCCACCCAGTGCAAGAAGCTCTGCGCCTTTGATGAAAAAATATGCCCCGAGCCGGGCGCGAAGGGCGAAGCCGGCCATCTTCCTTTCGTAACCCTGCCGGTTCTGAAGATCGAGGATCCGCAGGCGGAAAAGGAGGCGTACGCCTTCACCTTTGCCAACGGGATTCTCTACAAGGGCCTGGATGAATATAACCGCGGGTCGAAGAACGTGTTCGCGGCTTTCTGGCTCGCCGTCCGGATCATTTCGGGGGCGATCGTCCCGAACCGCCTGGTCACCCCCACCGAAAACCGGGTCAAGGTGAACGGGAAAGCCCTGGCACACTCACAGCATATCTTCATCGTCGCCGGCACGATCAAGAAGCTGGTTCTCTGGTTTTCCCCCTTCGCCACGCCGGCGGGGGCGAAGGAGGGGGAATTCTACAGCCTCTGCTGCGGGCTGACCCCGTTCGAGGTTTTTCAACACCTGCCCTCCTATTCCGTCGGGAAAAGGAAGCATGAGCGGCTCTACAACCAGCCCGCCCGGGTGCTCGAGATCGAGGGGCAGGAAGGCTATGTCCTCGACGGCGAGGTTTATCACCGGAAGAAAGGTTACCAGGTCAAGGTCACGTCGGGACTCGAATTGAAATTCCTAAAGATTAAATAGGTCATAGGTGACAGTTTATGGGTGATAGGGGGAAGATGTACAAAGCAAACAATCAAAATTTTAGGGGATGGAGATTACCATAAGTCTTTCAAGATGTTTGGAATTATCGTCAATCCGAACGCCAAGAAAAACCTCAAGGGGAAACACGGCCCGGAGGACCTGCAGACAATCATGGGGAAGCGGGCCATCGTCCGCTCCACCCCGTCCCTTTCCCGGTGCCGCGAGGTCTTTTTCGAGTTTTATGACCGCGGGGTAAAGGTCATCTGCATCTCCGGCGGTGACGGCACCCAGCACCTGACCCTGACCGAGCTGATCCATTTCGCCCAAGAACAGAAACTCGAGCTTCCGCTGGTCTACCCCATCCGCGGGGGCGTGATGAACATGGTCGCCAACGAGATGGCCACCCGCTCCGGCAACCCGGACACCCAGTGCAAGAAGCTCTGCGCCTTTGATGAAAAAATATGCCCCGAGCCGGGCGCGAAGGGCGAAGCCGGCCATCTTCCTTTCGTAACCCTGCCGGTTCTGAAGATCGAGGACCCGCAGGCGGAAAAGGAGATGTACGCCTTCACTTTCGCCGGCGGGATCCTTTTCAAGGCCCTGGATCAGTATAACCGCGGGCCCCGGAACCTCCGGTCGGCTTTCGACCTGGGGGTGCGGATTGTCGGGGGGGTGGTCCTCCAGAACCACTGGTTCGACCCGACACCCGCCCGGGTTTTTGCCGAGGGTAAGGAGCTGCCCTTCCTCGAAAACCTTCTCACCATTGCCGCCACTTTGCGGAAGCTGGTCCTCTGGTTTTCGCCCTTCGCCCCGGCGGACAAACCCCTGACCGATGATTTTTACGGTTACTGCCTGGCCCTCCGCCCCTGGGAAATCACCAAGCATATCCCTTCTTATTCACGCGGGAAGCGAAAACACGAGCGCCTCTACAATCAAACCACCCGCGAGCTCAGGGTGGACGGGCTAAACGGCTATGTCCTGGACGGGGAGGTTTACTCCCGGAAGAACGGTTACCAGGCGCGGATCACCGCGGGGCCGCAACTCAAATTTTTACAAGTGAAATAACTGATGGACCGCTGAATGAACCCTCTGCTCCCTGCCCTTTGCCCTCTGCGCCAGTTTCTATGTTCCTTGCGGAGAAGCCGTTTACCATTTACCTTGATTTGATATGACCCCGGAAGCGCAGGCGATCAGGCAGAAGGTAAGGGAAGGGGTCCGCCAGGCGGTTTTAACCCCGTCCTCCGACCCCGCGCTTCCCGCTTTTACCGAGTATTTCCGGGAGAGGTTCGGCTCCGAGCTTCTGGCCGTGATCCTTTATGGCTCCTGCCTCTCGCCGGTCACCCGCCGGGAATCATCCATTTACGATTTTTTCCTGATCTGCGACCGTTACCGCCCCTTTTACCGAAACCTGAAGCTCGCCCTGTTTAACTATTGCCTCCCTCCCAATATTTTCTATTTCGAACTGCCGGATCCCGGGCTCGGCAAACTCGCGGGGAAATACTCGGTCACGAGTCTCCCGGATTTCCGGCAGGAAACCTCGCCCCGGGCCCACGACACCTACCACCTGGGCCGCTTCGCGAAGCGGGTAACGATCGCCTATACGCGGGACGAAAAGGTCCGGGAGGCGCTGGTCGACGCGGTTGTCTCGGCGATGGAGCAGAACCTCCGGCTGGTCCTCCCCTGCCTGCCCGAACGCTTTGCCCGGGATGAATTCGTCACCACCCTGCTCGGGATGAGCTACCGGGGGGAAACCCGGGTGGACGTGGATACCAAGGTGGAGGAGCTTTTCCAGGCCGAGGCGGATTATTACCGTTGGTGTTACAGGGAGCTTTTGCGCGCCCACCTGCTCGAGCGGAAAGTCGGGGCGGAGGCGGACGGCCATTATTACCTGCCGGGAAAACCCTGGCCACGGCGTTATCGCCGGCTGGCGGTCCGGGCCCGTTTGTTCAAAACCCGGATCCGGAATTATCTCCGCTGGCCCAAATACATCATCACCTTCGACAACTGGCTGGATTACCTCCTCTCCAAGCTCGAGCGGAGCAAGGGCGTCCGCCTGGAACTAAACGAGCGGGAGAGAAAATACCCTTTAATTTTCGGCTGGAAACATTTCTTCCGGCTGAAGCGGGCCGGCAAAATCAGGTAAGCTTCCGGGGAAGTTCCTTTAAAGCCGTCCGGATCACTTCCTTGCTCAGGGGATCGAGCTCGGAAAATTTCACCCCGATGCCCAGGTATTCCTCGTCTTTATCCTTGAGGAGCTTGGACCAGACAACCTCGCCCTCCACCTTGACCGGGCTCGGCCGCCCGGGAATGTAAAGCGCGAGCTTGAGCTTGGTCCCGGTTTTCAGGGGGTTGATCGAACCGACCCGGATTCCCCCCTCGGAGATGTCGTAGGAATAATCCGAAAAGAAGGCGCCATCCCCGACGAAGTTCACCCGGAAACGGGCATTCTTCCGGTCATGTTGTCGTTTTTGCAGAGATTCAGAAATTGAAAACCCCTCCTTAATAGGTACATATATCACAGAGGGAATCTGGGATCAAGAACTGTTTATCAGTTAAACTATTGACCGGAAAAAGAAAATCGGGTTTACTTAGCTGGTCTAAACGGACGGAAAGAAGACATGTCGAAACCCTCTGCGGCAAAACGCCATCGCCAGAGCCTGAAACGGCGCCAGATCAACCGGGGCTGGAGGAAAAAGCTTCACACCACCGAGAAGTCCCTTCTCGACAAACTGGGGGAAGGCAAAGCCCAGGAAGCCGTTGCCGAGCTCCGCGAAATTTCGCGCCTGCTGACCCGGGCGGCCACCCGGAAGGTGATTCACAAAAAGAAATCCTCCCGGAAGATCGGCCGTTTGAGCAAGCGTCTGGCCAAGTCCGCCGCGAAGAGCACTTAAGCCTTTCCTGATTTCTCGGGAAATTTATCTAGCCCCGGCCGGAACCGGTCCGGGACGGAATACTTTCCTGCCGGGATCCTTAAGAAATTTTCGAAAATTCAAATAGCGGGGATCGTTGATCGGATCAGCGGTTCGTTTCGCTTCGCGGGTTACGTCTTGCGGCTGGTGACCAGAAACCCACGACAACTGACGGGACGATCACCACCCCTGGCGGGATTCCGCCAAAGGCGGAAGCTGCGCCACCACAATCGTTGGATGAAATTATCTTATTAATTTCGGACGGGAGGCTTCGGGCCGCGGGCGCTTTTCCCGGGGATGAACCGGACCAGGTACATTTCCAGAAGCAGGTAGGGCGAGAGGCCCGTCCGCTTGAGCTTCAGATCGAGTTCCGAGAGATCGCGGAGCCCCTGGCGGATCTCGGCCTGGGTATAAGCCCGGGCTTCCCGGCAGAAGCACTGGAGCGCGTAGGGGTGATTGATTTTCAGGCGTTTGCCGATCTGCGCTTCCGCGATCCCCTGGTCCAGGAGCAGGCGGGTCAGGAGGAGTTTCCGGATCCGCCCGGCCAGCTGACCGAGGATCATGATCGGGTGGTCGCCGCCGGCGAAGAGCCGGTTCAGGGTTTTCAGCGCCCCGGGAAGATTCCGGGCCCCGATTTCATTGAAGAGGCTCCAGATGGTTCCGCTCGCCCCGCTCGAGAGGGTTTTCCAGACGGCTTCGGCCGGGATGATCCGGGCCTCGGTGTAAATCATGACCTTTTCCAATTCCTGGAAGGCGAGGGCCAGGTCGGTGCCGACCCGGTCGGCGATCGCCAGGGCGGCTTCCCGGGACAGGCTCCGGCCTGCTTCCCGGGCCCGGTCCAGAAGCCAGTCCGGCACCTGGTTTTCTTTCAGGGATTCGGCCTTGATCAGTTCTCCCGCCTGGGTCAGCAGGGCGGCGAGCTTGCCGGCCGGGGCCTTGGTTCCTTCCAGGACCAGGACCGTGGAGGCGCTGGGATTGGCCAAGTATTTTTCCAGCGCGGGGATTTCGGCGGCCGGGAGCTTTTCCAGGTCCCGGGCCAGGACCAGCTTCCGGTCGGCGCCGAAGGGCAGGGTCCGAGCCGCGTTTAAAATCTCGGAAAGCCCGGTTCCGGCCGGGTAGCTCTCGAAATTGAGCGAGTCGTTTTCCGGGAGAATCTCTTTTTTCAGCCGCTTGATGAAATCCTCCCGCTGATAACTGTCGGGGCCGAAGATCCCGTAAACGAGGGAGGGTTTTCCGCCCCGGGCCGGGCTCGCGTTCTTCCCCGGGTTTTTCGGGGAAGCTTTCAAAATCCGCCTCCCCAGCGATTGACCACCTCCCGGGCGATGGCCTCAGCCGCCCGGGCGATGGCGTCTCTACGATTGCTGTCCAGCATCAGGGCCCGGTCCCGGGCGTCGTAGTAGGTTTCCTCCTGGAGGTTGGAAAGCTGCCAGAGGATCTTCTGATCGGACTTGCGCGTGACCATGATATTCACCAGGACCACGACCTGGTAATCGGCGGGGGAGAATTGGTCCCCCGCGCCGGTCGGGTAGTAGGAAGCCACCGAATCGGAGATGGAGATGATCCGGCCCTGCAGGGTCGCTTCCGCGTCCGCGGGCGCGACCACCCGGGCCAGGCCCCTCTGGGTAATGGCCTCGATCACCTTCTCGGTGAAAACGGCTTCGATGCCGCGGTAGGCGGTGCGGTTCTCCCAGGTGGGTACGGAGATGGTGGCGACGGAAGGGGTTTCCGGATCCAGGTGCCCGATCGGGTGGTAGCCGCACGAAGCGAGTGAAAAGAGAAAGGTGAAAAGTAAAAGGTGAAAGGTGAAGAATGCAAAAGAAAAAGATTTTTCGGGAGAGATTTTTTTATTGCCTTTCACCTTTGACCATCGACCTTTTACCCTGATTATCCTACCACAATATTAATCAGGCGGTTGGGGACGATGATGACCTTCCGGATTTCCAGGCCGCCGGTGAAGCTTTGGACCCGCTCGTCCTGCAGGGCCCGTTCCCGGAGCTCTGCCTCGCTGAGTTTGGCCGGCACGCGGATCCGGCTCCGGAGCTTGCCGTTAACCTGGAGGACGATCTCGATTTCTTCCTCGATTACCAGTTCGGGATCGAACCGGGGCCAGGACTTCTGGAGCAGGAAACCGGTTCCGCCGGTCTCGCTCCAGAGTTCCTCGGAGAGGTGGGGGGCGAAGGGATGCAAAAGGAGCAGGAGGGTCCGCACCGCCTCCCGGAAAACCGGCCGGGTCTCGGCATCGAGGGGGATTTCCCCCTTCTGCAGGGCGGCGGAGAACTGGGAGAGGGCGGCCAGGAATTCGTAGAGGCCGGCGATCGCGGTGTTGAAATGGAAGCGGTCCTCGATGTCCGCGGTCACCCGCTTGATGGTCTTGTGGGTCAGGCGCTGGAGCTCCCGGGCCGGGCCGCTCCCGGGCTGGGCCGGGGCCGGGTCCTCGATGGGGGCGAGGCGCTCCCGGTTGTCCGTCACCAGGCGGAAGACCCGGTTCAGGAACCGGAAAACCCCTTCCAGGCCGGCGTCGCTCCAGTCCAGGTCCTTTTCCGGGGGCGAATCGGAGACGCAGAAAACCCGAGCGGAATCGGCCCCGAACCGGTTGATCATCTCCTCCGGATCGACCACGTTCCGGAGGGACTTGGACATTTTTAAGGACCGGCCTTTTTCGATCGGGGTCCCGCAATCGCGGCATTTGCCCTCGGCGTCCACCTCGCGGGGGTAGCGGTAGCCGTGCCGGGGACAGCGTATGGTTTCCATCCGCACCATCCCCTGGGTCAGAAGATTTTTAAAAGGCTCGGACTGGTCCAGGAGCCCGAGATCCCGGAGCACCCGGGTGTAATAGCGGCTGTAGAGCAGGTGCAGGATGGCGTGCTCGATCCCCCCGATATACTGGTCCACCGGCATCCAGTACCGGGCCCGCTGATCGAACATGGCCTGTTTCTGGTCGGGGCAGGCGTAGCGGGCGAAGTACCAGGAGGATTCGACGAAGGTGTCAAAGGTATCGGTTTCCCGCCGGGCCGGGCCCCCGCAGGTCGGGCATTTGGTTTCCAGGAACTCCGGCACCGTGGCCAGCGGTGAGCCGGACCCATCGGTGAATTTCACGTTCTCGGGGAGGATGACCGGGAGATCGGCTTCCGGGACCGGGACCGTCCCGCACTTCGGACAGTAGATCACCGGAATCGGACAGCCCCAGTAGCGCTGGCGGGAAACCCCCCAGTCGCGGAGCCGGTAGAGGATCCCTTTCCGTCCCAGGCCCTTTTTCTCCAGGAAATCCAGGATTCGCTCGATGCCTTCCGGGCGGTTTTTCAGCCCGCTGAAAGACCCGGAGTTGACCATCACCCCGTCGCCCTCGTAGGCCTGGGTCATGGTCTCGGGGGAGAGCTTCTCCCCCTCGGGCTCGATCACCACCTGAATGGGGAGCTTAAATTTCCGGGCGAACTCGAAATCCCGCTGGTCGTGGGCGGGAACGGACATGACCGCCCCGGTCCCGTATTCGAGGAGAACGAAGTTGGCGATATAAATGGGCATCTTCAGGCCGGTCAGCGGGTTCAGGCAGCAGGATCCGGTGAAGGCCCCTTCCTTCTCGTAATCGGCGCTCTCGCGCTTCTCCCGGGAGAGGCGTTTGGCCTCGGCGGTGAAACGGGCCACCGCTTCGGCGTTTTCCGAGCCGGCGGAAAGCCGGGGGACCAGCTCGTGCTCCGGGGCCAGGACCATGAAGGTGGCGCCGGAGAGGGTGTCGGGGCGGGTGGTGAAGACCCGGATCCGCTCCGCGCCCGGGAGGGGTTTTTCCAGGGGGAAATCCACGTAACCGCCGAGGGATTTGCCGATCCAGTTCCGCTGCATGGTCAGGACCTGCTCGGGCCAGTCCCCCAGGAGTTTCATCCCCTCAAGGAGTTCCTCGCAATAGTCGGTGATCCGGAAGAACCAGCCGGGCAGGATGCGCTCCTCCACCGGCGTGTCGGTATGGCGGTAGCAGCAGCCGTTCTCGACCTGCTCGTTGGCGAGGACGGTCTGGCACTCCGGGCACCAGTTCAGACGGGTTTCCTTGCGGTAGGCCATCCCCCGCTTGAGCATCCGGACGAAGACCAGCTGCTCCCAGCGGTAATATTCGGGATCGCAGGTGGCGAGTTCCCGCGGCCAGTCGTAGGAAAAGCCCAGCCGTTTCAGCTGGGCGCGCATGACCCCGATATTGTCCCGGGTCCAGCGGGCGGGATGGATGCCGCGCTCGATGGCGGCGTTTTCGGCGGGGAGCCCGAAGGCGTCCCAGCCCATCGGGTGGAGCACATTGCGGCCGCGCATCCATTGGAAGCGGGCGACCACGTCCCCGATGGTGTAGTTCCGGACGTGCCCCATGTGCAGGCGGCCGGAGGGGTAGGGGAACATTTCCAGGAGATAGTATTTCGGCCGGGGGTCATCCTCCCGGGACCGGAAGACCCCGGCCTCTTCCCACCGCGTTTGCCAGCGGGCTTCGACTGGCCCGGGCTCGTACTTGAGTTCTTCCACGGTGGCGTTAATCGACGATTCCCAGGATCCGCTTGACGGTCTTCAGGATGATCGAACCGGGGGTGGGCTTGGTCAGGTAACCGTCCGCCCCCAGGGAGAGGGCCCGGTCCCGGTCGGCCTGGGCGCCCTCGGTGGTGATGACCAGGATCGGCACCTTGGAATTGGAGGGACCCTTGCGGATCAGGGAGAGAAGTTTCAGCCCGTCCATGATCGGCATGTTGATGTCGATCATGACCAGGTTGAAATTCTCCAGGGTGAATTTTTTCAGGCCCTCTACGCCGTCGGAGGCCTCGGAGATCTCCACGCCGGGGAGGCGGCGGAGGGCGAAGCAGATGAACTGCCGCATGGTCGGGGAGTCTTCGACTACGAGGATTTTGATCGGAGACATCAGCGGGTTAAAAGGTCGATGAATCCCCGGAAAGTGGAAAGCCGTCGCTCGGATTCCGAGTAGAGCCGGGAACTGAAGATCGCGGTGGCGGCGTGGCCGGCGAGGAGGGTAAAGAGCTCGTAGTCGACCTCGGCGAACTGGGTTTTCTGGCGGAGGAGGCGGTAGAGAACGATCACCCCGATGACGTATTCCTTAATCTTCAGGGGGATGCAGACCAGGGGGTTGTTGATTTCCGTGGTCTCCGGGGAGGCGAAGTCTTTCCGGATGTAGTTCTCCCCGGTTTCCGCGACCTTGCCGATAATTCCCTCGCCGATAGCGATCGGCGGGATCTCGTCCTGGGAGATTCCCTCGGTCGCCACGACCAGGAGCTTGTCTTTCTTTTCGTCCCGGAGGAGGAGGGCGAACTCTTCCGCCCCGATCAGGTTGATGATGATTTCCAGGATAATCTGGAGAACCTCGCGGTAGTCCAGGGTCGAGTGGAGCTGGTAACTGGCGATATAGAGGTTGGCCAGGTTGTTGTTTTCCTCCTCGATCTCGACATAGCGCTGGGCGAAGTCCTGGTTTTCCTGCTCAATGCCCGCGTACTTTTCCAGGAGTTCCTCCTTCTCGCGGATCAGCTCGGAGATCCGGCGCTCGAGGTCCTGGATGGCGGTTTCCGGCTGGATCGCCCGCCGGAGGTCCTGGTTTTCCTCTTTCAGCCGGACCACCTGGTAACGCATTTTTTCGTTGATCCGCAGGAGTTCCTGGGTGAACTCGGCCCCCTTCTTGAAGATCTGCAGGAATTCCTGGGCCCGCTGGAAGACCTTGCGCTCTTCTTCCTTTTCCTCGCGCTCGTCCGGGGTCCGGGGAGTTTCTCCGTCTGGTGTTTCCATGGGCTACCTGGTTTTTTCCCGGCGGGCCGGGCCTTTCCCTAGGCGGGAAAAAGCGGGTTTAAGTTTCCGATAGGTCTGGTCCAGATGTTCGGGAACCACCTTGACCTCGGAGAGGGCGGGCATGAAGTTGGTATCCCCGTTCCAGCGGGGAACCAGGTGGAAATGCAGGTGATCCGCCACCCCCGCGCCGGCCACCCGGCCCAGGTTCATTCCCAGGTTATATCCCTCCGGGCTCATGATTTCATCCAGAATCCGGGTGCTTTCCTGGAGCATCGCAAAGAGGGCGGCCCGGGTGGGGGCCGGGAGCGCGGTCAGGTCCCCCGTGTGCTGGACGGGGGAAATGAGTAGATGGCCGCAGTTGTAGGGGAACCGGTTCAGCATCACCAGGACCCGGGGGCTCCGGTAAAGCACGTGATCCTTTCGGTCCTGGTTCCGTTGCCAGCGGTTGCAGAAGATGCAGCCCTTTTCCGGTTCCTGCCGGATATATTCGATCCGCCATGGCGCCCACAGGTGTTGCACGGTTCACCACCCGGAATCAAATTTGAGCCGGAGCCGGCTCGAAGAGGAATTCTGGTTTTCCAGCAGATCCCGCCAGCGGGGGAACCGGGAGGACGGGTAGACGAGAACCGGTTCGCCCGTGATTCCCACCTTGCCGGCAAGGTAATCCACCGCTTTCCGGAAACTGCCGAGCTCGTCCACCAGACCCAGGCTCTTGGCCTCGACCCCGGAGAAAACCCGGCCGTCGGCCAGGGCGGTGACCTTGGCCGGGGGAAGCTTCCGGGACTCAGCCACCGCTTGGATGAACTGGCGGTTGATCCCGTTCGCGAGCTTCTGGAGATATTGCTCCTCCTCCGGGGTCATCTTCCGGAGGGGGGAGCCGATGTCCTTGAATTTCCCGCTCTTGATGGTTTTGGTCTCGATCTTGGCCCAGTGGAGCAGGCCCTCGACGTTGATGGTCTCCATGATCACGCCGATGGAGCCGGTCAGGGTGCCGGGGTTGGCGAAAACCCGGTCGGCGGCCACGGCCACGTAATACCCCCCGGATGCGGAAATCGAGCCCAGGGAAGCCACCACCGGTTTTTTCCCCTTGAGCCGAACGATTTCCTCGTAGATTTCCTGGACCGGCGCCACCTCTCCCCCGGGGGAGTTGATCCGGAGGATCACGCCCTTGATCGAATCATCCTGGCGGAACTTGTGGAGGCGCTCCACCGCCGGCCCGGAATCGGTGATGGCCCCCTGGATCTCGATGACCCCGATTTTCCCTTTGCCCAGGCCGGCAAAAAAATTCCCGCCCGTCCCCGGGGAACGCAGGGCAAAAAAAAGCATCGCCAGGAAGGAAAAAAGGATAAGAAAGCCGGATAGTATTCCCATCCGGCGCGCGGTTTGATTCATAAACCTATTCCAGGGCCTTCAGGGAGAGGCCGATCCGCTTTTCCTCCGGGTCAACGTGCAGGATCATCACCTTGACCTCATCGCCGGGCTTGGCGACATCCTGGGGACTCCGGACCCGTTCGTTGCTCAATTCGGAAATATGGATCAGGCCTTCCACGCCCGGCTCCAATTCCACGAAGAGGCCGAACTCGGTCGCGCCCCGGACGATGCCCTTGATCTCCTGGCCCGGGCGGTAGCGGTCGGCGATCCCCGCCCAGGGGTCCGCCTCCAGCTGCTTGATCCCGAGAGAAAAACGCTCGTTTTCCTTATCGATGTTCAGGACCGCGGCCTCGACAATATCCCCCTTCTTGTATAGTTCCGAGGGGTGGGAGACCCGCCGGTTCCAGGTCAGATCGGAAATATGCACCAGGCCGTCGATTCCTTCCTCCACTTCGATGAAGATCCCGAAATCGGTCACGCTCTTGACCCGGCTCTTGATCCGGGTGCCCACCGGGTAGCGCTCGGGGAGGGTTTCCCAGGGGTTGGGCTCGATCTGGCGCATCCCCAGGGAGATCCGCTTGCTGGCCGGATCCACGTCCAGGACCGCCGTCTCCACCTCGGAGCCGACCTCCACTAACTGGGAAGGATGTTTGATCCGCTTGGTCCAGGACATTTCGGAGATGTGAATCAGGCCTTCCACGCCTTCCTCGAGCTCGATGAAGGCGCCGTAATCCGTGAGGCTGACCACCTTGCCCTTCACCCGGGCCCCCAGGGGGTATTTTTTCTCCACGTTGAGCCAGGGATCGGACTTCGTCTGCTTTAGTCCCAGCGAAACCCGTTCCCGCTCCGGATCGAATTTCAGCACCTTGACCCGAATCCGGTCGCCCGGATTCAGGACCTCGGAGGGATGGTTGACCCGCTTCCAGGAAAGGTCGGTGATGTGGAGCAGGCCGTCGATCCCGCCCAGGTCAATGAAAGCGCCGTAATCCAGGATGTTTTTCACCACTCCGTCGATCTCCTGCCCCTCTTCCAGATTGCGCAGGGTCTCTACCTTGAGTTTTTCCCGCTCCTTCTCCAGGACCGCGCGGTGGGAAACCACTACATTGCCCCGGGTCCGGGTCAGTTTCAGGATCTGGAGGGGAATGGTCTTCCCAACGAAGGCGTCCAGGTTCCGGACCGGCTTGATGTCGACCTGGGAACCGGGCAGGAAAGCCTTGATTCCAATGTCCACGGTCAGGCCGCCCTTGACCCGGGAGATCACCCGGCCTTCCACCTTGGCCCCGGTTTCGTAGATTTTGTTGAGCTCCTCCCAGACCCGGATGCGCACCGCCTTGTCCCGGGAGAGGAGAATCAGGCCTTCCTCGTCCTCCTTTTTCTCGACCAGGACCTCCACCTCGTCACCGACCTTGGCGGCGAGCTGACCGTCCGAACCGAAAAATTCGCGCACCGGAACCGTGCCTTCGGATTTATAGCCGATATCCACCAGGACCGAGTCCTGGGTGATGGCGACCACCTTCCCCTTGATGACTTCCCCTTCCCGGATCTCCCGGAAACCTATTTTCAGGAATTGAGAGAGATCGATTTCTCCTTCGCGGAGTGTGACTGGATTAACGTTCGCTTCCGACAAGTTCTTCCCTTCCTTTCTTTTTGGCGTAGGCCCTGAGCCTTTCCCAGTTGATTAAATTTCCTCCACCATTTGTTTGATCAGCCACAAGGGGGTCGAGGTACCCGTGGTGATACCGAGAATGCGCTTTCCTTTTCCCCCCCGAAGATCAAGTTCATGCAGTCGCTCAATCTGGAAGGTATGGGGATTAACCTTACGGCAGAGTTCAAAAAGCCGAGAGGTATTCGCACTATTTTTACCTCCTATAACTAGCATAAGATCGACACGTTTCGCAAGGTCTGAGGCCTCCTCCTGCCGCTTGAGGGTTACCGGGCATAGGGTGTTGATTATCCTGAGTTCTTCGCTCTTTCCCAGCAGAAAATCCGCCACCTCCTGCACTTTTTGCAGGGGCTGGGTGGTCTGCGCCACCATCCCGATCCGCCCTTTAAGCTTGATTTTCTTCAGGTCTTCGGGCCCCCCCACTACCAGGCCCCGGCCCTTTTCCTGGCTTAAAACCCCCTGGACTTCCGGGTGATTCTTGTCCCCCACCACCACCACGGTATATCCCTCCCGGATGAGCTTCCGGTAGGCCGCCTGCAGACGTTTCACGATCGGGCAGGTGGCGTCAATTATTTTCAGGCCCCGTTTCCGGGCCGCGGAAATTTCCCGGGGGGTGGCCCCATGCGAGCGGATCAGGAGCGAGGCATGGCGGGGGATCTCGTCGATGCCCCGGACCACGGAAAGGCCCAGGCGGCCGAGCCGTTCCATCTCCGGGGGGTTATGGATGATGGGCCCGACGGAAAAGATCGGGCCCGGCGCGCCTTTCAGGGCGGACTCGGAAAGCTCCACCGCCCGCTTGACCCCCTGGCAGAAACCGATGGACCGGGTGGGGATGACTTTAATGGTTTTAGGGGGGGTAATTTTTTTATCCGCCTTCGAAGAAGAATTAGTGCATTGGGTCATAAATTCCTTTATAAGATTGTCATTCCGGGCTTGACTAAGCTTGCCCCGGACTTGATCCGGGGGAATCCAGATTTTTATTATAAATCCCCAATTTATTTTCCTGGATTCCCGCTTTCGCGGGAATGACGATTAGGGAATCCGTGCCGCTTCTCCGATCCCTCTGCTATATGCCGGAGCATGGTTTCCACCACCTCCGCGATTTCCAGGCCGGTGGTATCGATCACGACGGCTCCGGCCGGGACGACCAGGGGTGAGGCCTTCCGGGACCGGTCCCGCGCGTCCCGGGCTGAGATTTCCGCCTCGACTTCCTCGGGCTTCAGGCGTTTCCCCTTTCCGGCCAGTTCCTCCTGGCGGCGCCGGGTCCGGGTGGGAAGGGAAGCATCGAGAAAAAACTTGAATTCGGCTCCCGGGAAAACCACGCTCCCCATGTCCCGCCCCTCCGTCACCAGATCCCCGCCCTCGGCGAGTTTCTGCTGGGATTGGAGGAGGCCTTTGCGGACCTCGGGAACGGCGGAAAGGAGGGAAGCCAGCTCGCCGATTTCGGGCAGGTAGAATTCCGGCCGGGGATGAAAAAAATCCAGGAAGGGGATCAACCGGCAGACCGACTCCCGGTTCGCGGGGTCGATCTTCCGGTTTTTTACTTCGCAGGCCAGGGCCCGGTAGGCGCTCCCGCTTTCGAAGAACCGGAAGCCCAGCCGCCGGGCGAGCTCACGTCCCGCCGTGCTCTTCCCCGCCCCCGCGGGCCCGTCAATGGTGATGATCATTTAGCGATTATCCAATTTCTTTATAAATGTGGAAATCCCCCCCTCCGGGTCGTTGACCCTACTGGTCGGAGACTCCCTCCCCATTTTTACAAAGGGGGATAAATAAAACCCTTTTTTTTCAAAGAGGGGAAGGGGGAGATTGCAAAAAGTTTTTCCAAGTTATTTAAAAGTTACAGATGATGAGTTGGTAAAGGATCAATTTTGTCTTAGAGAATTATTAAGAAATCAAACTTTCCAGGTCTCGGTAGAACTGCGGGTAGGAGATCTTGGCCGACTCGATGCCCTTGACCGTGGCGCCGGCGCCGGCCGAGAGGGAAGCCACGGTGAAAGCCATGGCGATCCGGTGGTCGCCGGAGGAGAGGAAACGGGCCGGGCGAAAACCCTTTCCCCCCTTGAGATCCAGGCCGTCGGGATATTCCTTGACCTCCACCCCCGCCCGGGCCAGCTCCCGGGCCACGACCTTGAGCCGGTCGCTTTCCTTGACCCGGAGTTCGCCCGCGTCCCGGATCCGGGTCGGGCCTTTAGCCGCCGCGGCGGCGATCGAAAGGATCGGGATCTCGTCGAGCATCCGCACAATCAGGCCGCCCGAGAAATCCCCGCCTTCGAGCCGCGAGGATCGGGCCCGGAGGGTGCCCCAGGGTTCCCCGCACATCTTTCCTTCCGGGGTGACGGTGATGTTCCCGCCCATTTGCTGGAGGGCTTCGATAATCCCGGTCCGGCCCGGGTTCAGCCCTACGCCGGTAAGCGTAATATCCGAGCCGGGGAGGATCAGGGCCGCGACCAGGAAGAAGGCGGCGGCGGAAATATCCCCGGGCACGGTAATCTCCCGGCCGGTGAACTCAGGGACCGGCGGCTCGATCCGGACCAGGCCTTTTTCCTGAACCAGGGGGGCCCCGAAAAACTCGAACATCCTCTCGGTGTGATCCCGGGATCCGCCCGAGCCTTCCGGTTCCAGGACCTCGGTGGGCCCCTCGGCGAAAAGCCCGGCGAGGATAATGGCGGATTTAAGCTGGGCGCTCGAGACCGGCATCCGGTAGCGGATACCCTTGAGCTTCCCGCCTGAGATGGCCAGGGGGGCTTTCTTCCCGCCTTCCCGGCCCGTGATTTTGGCGCCCATGAGCTTCAGGGGTTCGGTCACCCGCCCCATCGGGCGGCGGGAAAGGGAGCGGTCCCCGGCGATGACGGAAAAAAAGGATTGCCCGGCGAGGAGCCCGGTCAAAAGCCGGAAGGTCGTCCCCGAGTTTCCCGCGTTCAGGATTTCCTCCGGCTCGGAAAGGGAATTCCGGCCCCGGCCTTTGACCAGGTAGGTTTTCTCATCCTTTTTCCGGATCTCCACGCCGAGCTTCTGGAAAATCCGGAGCGTGCGGAGGTTATCGTCTCCCCCGGAAAAATTCTTGATCAGGCTTTCGCCCCGGGCCAGGGAAGAGAAAATGATCGCCCGGTGGCAGACCGACTTGTCCCCCGGGAGGGTGAGTTTTCCTTTTAGCGCGACCGGTTTTTTGGGGCTTTTAAAAAGCATCGCGGTATTTTTTCGCCTCCGAGAAAAATTCGAGAATCTTTTCTGACTTGCCTTCCTTAATATAAGTTTCGAGTTCGGCTAAGCGTTTCCGGAAATCGGCCAGGATTTCGAGCATCGGTTCCCGGTTCAGGGAAAGGATGTCCCGCCAGAGTTCCGGGGGACTCGCGGAAATCCGGGAGAGGTCCCGGAAGCTTCCCGCCCCGGTCCGCCTGACCTCCTCCCCGGAAAAACGCCGGAAAACCGCCTGGACCAGACTGGCGGAAACCGCGTGGGGAAGATGGCTCACGGCCGCGAGGATCAGGTCGTGCTCTTTCGGATCCAGACAAAAAACCTGAGCCCCGATCGCTTCCCAGACCTCCTGCACCACCCGGATGACCCGGGAATCGGTCTTTTTCGTGGGGGTGAGAATAACCCGGTTGCCGGCGAAAAGTCCGGCCCGGGCCGCCCCCGCCCCGCCTTTTTCCGAGCCCGCCAGGGGATGCCCACCCACGAAGTTGATCACCCCGGCTTTTTCCATCTCCTTGACGATCGGCGCCTTGACGCTTCCCACGTCGGTCAGGAAGGCCCCGGGCTTGAGCGCGGGCAGGATCTTCCGGGCCGTCGGGATGATCGTGCTCACGGGCATGGCCAGAACCACGAACTCCGCGTCTTTAACCCCGGCGACCGGGTCCTGGACGGCCCGGTCCACAATCCGGCGGGAAAGGGCGAGATCGAGATTCTCCCGGGAGCGGCCGACGCCGACGATCTCGGCGGCGATCCCCTTTTCCTTCAGGTCGAGGGCGAGCGAGCCCCCGATCAGGCCGACCCCGATGATTGTCACCCGTTGAAAATGAGGCTTCATTTGCATGGCTTTAAAAATCTCCAGATTAGTTCCGGAAAACAGCCTCTATAAATTCCCGTTCATCCCAGGTTTGCTGCTTCTCCGGACAGTGATTTGCGTACAGAGAGCAGGAAGGGAATCGAGACCAGCTCCATGATTACCGTGAACCATATTATATAACTTATCGAGTGCTCATAGAAAATCCCCATGAGTCCCGCGCCCAGGAGCCAGGCCAGGCCGTAAGCGGTATTGAAGATGCCGTAGGCGAGCCCCCGGCGCGCCATTGGGATCAGGTCGGCGATCGCGGCCCGCATGATGGTCTCCTGGATGCCCATGGAGATCCCCCAGAGGACGATCGCGGCCAGGGCCAGTCCGGAGCTCAGGGAGAAGCCCAGGAGGGGGATGAAAACGGTAAAGACCGGGATCGAAAACAGGGAAACCAGGCCGATCCGGTCGTAGATTTTCCCGATGGCCAGGGCGGCCAACGCGTCCACCCCCATGGCCACCGCGTAAAAGAGCGGGATCTGGGCATCGGAGATCAGGGCGTGTTTCTGGAAGTGGAAAGCGAGGAGAGGGAAGCTGGCGAAACCCGCCATGCTGAAAAGGATGAAAAAGGTATAGAGCCAGAAGACCCGGGGGAGTTTTTTTCCATCGGATTCCCCGGCGGAGGGGGAGGGTTTTTCCAATTTCTCCGGAACGGGCACCTTCTTCCAGGCGAAATAAAGCACGACCAGGACGAGGATGCCGGGGATAAAAAGAAGTTTAAAACCGAGGCGATACCCATCGTGCAGGAAAAGGACCAAGGTGAATATCAGGGGCCCGGCGAAAGCCCCGATCTGGTCCAGGGCCTCATGGATGCCGAAGCCCACGCCCCTCCCGACTTTCTGGGTGGCATAGGAGAGAATGGTGTCCCGGGCCGGGGAGCGGATGGCCTTGCCGAGCCGCTCGGCGATGATCAGGCCGGCGGCCAGGGGCCAGTTCCCGGCGAAGGCGAGAAAGGGGATAGCGAGAATCAGGCCATAACCCAGAGCGGTGAAAAGCCAGTAGCGTTCGGTGCGGTCGGCCAGATAACCGGTGACCAGGCGGAGGGCATAGCCGATAAATTCCCCCGCCCCCGCGACGAGGCCCACCGCGGCGGCGCTGGCGCCCAGGGTGGCGAGGAAAGGCCCGGTGATGCTGCGGGCGCCCTCGTAGGTGATATCCCCGCAGAGGCTGACGATGCCCATCAGGATGATGATCGAGAAAGCCTGCCGGCGAAGGGCATCCTCACTATTTGGAAGCGTATGAGACGAGAGGTTCTTTTTTCTTGAATCCACTTTTGGGTTGTCATTCCGGGCTTGACCCGGAATCCAGTCACTAAGTCTGGATTCCCGCTGGAGTTTATCCTGAGCTTAGTCGAAGGGCGGGAATGACGTTTTTAGAATAAAAGAACTGTTAGGTATAACAAGCTAAGTTTTTAAAAGGATTTTTTTTAGAGCCTGGATCAGCCGGGTGTTCTCCCGGGGCAGGCCGACGGTGGCCCGGAGCCAGTCCGGGAGCTTGTACCCGCCCATCGGGCGGACGATGACCCCTTCCCGGAGTAAAAGCTGATAATATTTCTCCCCCGGTCCCGGGACCGCGAAGAGAACGAAGTTGGCCTGGGTGGGGATATACCTGAGCCCCAGGCGCTTAAACTCGCGATAAAGGAACTGCAGACCCCGGCGGTTGTTTCCCGTGGTTTTCTTCAGGAAAGGAGTGTCGGTGAGCGCGGCGCAGGCCGCGGCCTGGGCCAGAGAGCTCACGTTGAAGGGCTGGCGGACCCGGTTAAGATAATCCACGATCTCGGGCCGGGCGATCCCGTAGCCGATCCGCAGGCCGGCCAGACCGTAGATCTTGGAGAAGGTCCGGAGGATCACCAGGTTGGGAAAAGCAGAGAGGAGTTTGAGACTCCGCGGGTATTGGGGGTCGGTTGCGAACTCCGCGTAGGCCTCGTCCATGACCACCAGGATGTTTTTCGGAAGCCCGCGAAGGAAGCGGACGAGTTCCGGTTCCCGGACGATGGTGCCGGTGGGGTTGTTGGGATTGGCGATGAAAACCAGGGTTGTCTTCCGGTTCACCAGCGAACGCATGGCCGGGAGATCGTAGGTGAATTTAACTAGGGGGGCCTTCCGGATCTTGCCCCCGGCGGCCTGCACGATCAGGTCATAAACCAGGAAGGTGCTTTCCGCGGTGACTGCTTCGGCCCCGGGTTTCAGGAAGGTCCGGACCAGGAGCTCGATGATTTCATTGGAGCCGTTTCCGAAAACGACCCGGTCCTCCGGAACCTGGAGCGCGGCGGAGAGAGCCCGTTTCAAAATGAAGCAGCTCCCGTCGGGGTAACGGTTGATCCCGGCCAGACCGCGAATCAGGGCCCGCCGGGCGCGCGGGGAGGGCCCGAAGGGATTTTCGTTGGAGGCCAACTTGATGGCTTCCCGGATTCCCAGTTCCCGCTCGAGTTCCTCAATCGGCTTGCCGGGGACGTAAGGGGTGAGGGATTCAATCTCTTTCCGTGCTGGTTTGATCATCTGGACGGTTCCCTTTCAAATTCCAATGGCCAAGTTTCAATAACCAAACAAATAAACAATAACCAATTTTCAAAAACTACAAACCCGAAACTCGAAACCCGAAACTCGAAACCCGAAACCAAGGCCTTCGTTTATCTGCTCCGGGCCCGGAGAACGATGAACCTTTCCTTTTTCCCGGCCCGGCCCGGGAAGGTCTCCTTTTTCACCACGATCAGTCCCGGAGGGAAACCCGGTTTTTTCGAGGGAGCGGTGATCATCCCATAATCGGCCCTTCCCGTCTGAAGCGCCCGGTAAACGCCGGACTTTCCGGGGCAGGCCAGGAAGCGTACGCTCCGTCCGAAATTGAAGACCCCGGCCGCGTGGCCGGGGCTTTGCTCCGGCCGGGCGTAGGCGACCCGGATCGGGCGGAAGGCCGAGCGGCAGGCGGAAAGGATTTCGCCGAAAACGAGGTCGATCCCGGGCGCGGAGAGCGGGCCGGAATGCCGGGATTTCAGCCGGGTTATGATCTCCCGCTCCCGGACCGGATCGTAGGGGGGGAGCCCCAGTTTTCGTTTCCTTTCCCCGATGCGGGCGGAGGTTTTCATTCTCCGGTTCACCAGGGAAAGGATCCCGGCATCAATCCGGTTGATCTCGCGGCGGAGGCGCTGGAGTTCTTTTTCGCTCATGATATAAATCGGGCGGGATTTCCCGCCCGATGAAGAAACCCGATCAAACGAATTTATTTTACTTGCGGATAATGGTGAATTCCACCCTCCGGTTCTTGGCTCGTCCATTCGCGGTCGAGTTGTCGGCGATCGGGCGGGATTTCCCGTATCCGGTCGCCTTGAGTTTGTCCGAGCCCACCCCGTGCTGGGTCAGATACTGCATCACCGCGTTGGCCCGGTTCTGGGAGAGGATGAGGTTGGAGGTGTCGGAGCCGATGGAATCGGTGTGGCCTTCGATCAGGATCGAGAGGGTGGGATTGCTGCGCAGGATATCGGAGACCTCGTCCAAGAGCCCGAAGGATTCCGGCAGGATAATAGCCTTCCCGGTCTCAAAATGGATCGTCTCGTTGATTTCAATCTTCTTCTCGGTGAGTTTGGCCTTGGTCAGGGGTTCGAGCACGAATTCGGCGATGGTCTTCTTGCCGGCGGCGATCTGAACCACCTTGAGCTCGGACTTGAAACCCTGGGCCGCCGCCCGGACGGAATAACTCCCGGGTTTGAGCTTGACGTAGAATTCGCCGGTCGCCGGGCTGGCCACCACGTTTTGGATGTCCGCCCCCTCGAAGGAAATCACGGCCGGGAGGGGCTGTTTGTCCGGATCCACCACCCGTCCGGCAAAAGCGCCTTCGACGACCGCTTCGACCGCCGGTTCCAGGATAAAGTTAACCAGGGTGGGCAGGCCTTTTTCAATCTGGGCGACCTGGGCCTGGGGTTTGAAATTCTGGGCATTGGCCGTGACCTGGTAAGTCCCGGGAGCGAGAGGTCCCTTATATTGTCCGGTGTTGGGGTCGGAAGCCAGGTTCAGGATCCGGGGGTCACCGAAGCTGATCACCGCCGCGAGCGGCTTGTTCTCCTTGGATAGCGCGGTGCCCAGGATGGTCCCCGTCTCGGGGGCTTTTTCCTCCGGCTCGAGGAGGTAATCCATGATGGTGGTCCGCTTGTCCTCGATCCGGGCGAGCTTGATCTCCGACTTGTACCCGTTAACCGAGGCCTTGATCCGGTAACTCCCCGGAGTCACCTGGCCGGTGTACTCTCCGGTGGCGGGATCGGACGCCAGATTGGCATTTTTGGGATCGTCGAAAGAGATGACCGCCGCCAGGGGTTGGGAGGTTTTCTTATCCAGGACCTTGCCGGAAATGGTGCCGATCTTGATCAGGCGCTTGAGCCCGAAATCCATGGTGGAAATCATTCCCGCCTGCACGGTAACCGGCTCGGAGGTCTCCTGGTATCCTTCCTTTTCCACCTTGAGGGAGACCGTCTGGGGGAGGAACTCGCAGGTGGCGTATTCCCCGGCGGAACCCGAGTAAAGCCGGGTCAGGTTGGTGCCGGGGAAGCTGATGATCGCCCCTTCGAGGGGCTGGGAATTTTCCTGGTCATAGATCCTTCCCGAGATCGTGCCTTTATTCGGGGGCGCGGCCACGATCACCGGGGGCGGAGCGGGGGCGAAGGTGTAACTCAGGCCGGCCACCAGGGCCCAGTCCGGAGCGACTTCTTCGTTAAAACTGTTTTGAGGCCGGGGGTTCCCGTACATCGTTTGCAGGCCGGGGTAAAGCGGGTAATTCTCTTCCGCCCCGAACAGACCCATCCCCAGGTCACAGGCCAAATCGATCGCCAGGCCTCCCACGGGCGTAATCCGGAATCCCGGGGTGATCCTCTGGGGGCTCTGGTTATACTGGCGCCAGCCTCTGCTTTTCGTGGTGTTGACATATTGCTCGGTGGAATACTCTATGAAAAAAGACAAATAGCGCTGGGGGATCTCCAGGGCCGTGGCCAGAAGCAGGGCATCGTCCTGCTCCATGCCGAGGGCATAGTAAGCAGAGGGAGAGCGCTTCTCGGTCCCGATATGATCAACCAACTTCATCGAATAATTCTTCTGAAACCCCATATTGAGGTGCCAGCGGAGGGGAACGGAATTGCCTTTCAGCCGGTTCCAGTCGAAGGTGAAGAGAAACTTTCCGCCGTAACCGCTGGCGTCCCATTTGTAACCGACTCTTTCCACGTCGGCGTAAAGCCGGGTGTAGAAGTCGAACCCCACACTCAAGGCGGCGTCCGGGTCGTAGCCGATTTTGAATCCGGTGGTCAGATCCCCGATGCTCTGGGTCAGATAATTTCCCGCCGCTAATTCCTGGGAACCCTGGGTGGAAACGGTTTTGGTCGCCAGGAACAGTTCCATCCACTGGGTGGCGGAAACCGTCAGTTGATAATTTCCCAGGAAGCGTTTCTGGGTCAGGCCCGGTTCCAGGAATTCGCTCCGGTTTCCCCGGAAGTACTCGGAGTCCCAGTAATTGAAACTCGCGCCGAAGCTGAAAACCCCGTCCTTGGGGGTGTAAGCCGAGACCGCCCGGAGGACGCCGGTCTGGCCTTCGATGGCAGGAGAAAACAGGGAAGGGGTTTCGGCCCGGGAAACCGGGACAGCCAGGCAAAGGCTCAAGGCGATCAAGCCTGAAGCGACAGTTACCCACCCATTTTTTTTCATAGTCATATCCTTGCTTGATTAGGGGTTTGGTTTCAGTCCCTTTACATATCTAGCATATTTTAATTCAAGAAAGCCTGTCAAGGAAAACCCATAAATAGGCATATGCAAGCAAGGTGGAAAAGAAGGCGGATCTGGCCCGGAAATCCGGGCGCGTAACAAATCGGATTGGGTTGCCCCGGAAAAGTCTTGTCAGGTCTGGGCCGGGCATTTATACTTTCGCCACTACCTCCGGACTTAAAGGGTTCCCCGATGCCAGAACGCGAGAATCAGGAAAATCCGATACCGCGGTTCGCGGCCGATTGCATGCTGGGCAAATTGGCCAAGTGGTTAAGAATTTTGGGATTTGATACCGCATATTCTAATGGCTGGAAGGATCGGGAGCTCCTTTCCCTGGCCCGGGCGGAAGGAAGGGTTCTGCTCACCCGGGATACCCGCCTTTTCCGCAGGGTCTCCGGTTCCGATCGGGTTATCTTTATCGAGAATAACAGCTTCCGGTCCCAGATCCAGGAGGTGATTTCACATTTGAATTTTCTGCCCCCGCCGGAAAGATTCTTCACCCGCTGCAGCTGGTGCAACCATTCCCTGGTTGATTTTCCCCGGGGTGAGGCCCGGGCCAGGGTTCCGGATTACGTGTTCGAGACCCAGGAGAGCTTTGCCTTCTGCCCGGGATGCGAACGGATATACTGGGGTGGAACCCACCGGAGAATGGCGAAAGAAATACTGGATAAAATAAGGCTCATCACGGAATGTTGCTCGAAAAACATGGGATAAATGGAAAAATAGCCGTCATCCCTGTCCCGCATCAGAGTGCGGGATAAACTCCAGCAGGGATCCAGTAAATCCTTGAAAAAACTGGATTCCTCCCGCCAAGCCTGTCCCCGCAGGTTTTAAGCGGGGAGCGGGACGGGAATGACTGAATAGCGTGAATTTGGCTCGTAATAACGAAGGATTCACCAGGAAAAAGATGGATTGTTCAATAAATCGTTTAATTTATTGATTTTCTTAAACAATATCATAATTTCCTATCGTATCGTTGCAACATTCCGTGATGAGCCATATATATAACAGAGGGTATTCCGAGTACTTTCATCAAGTTTTTTATATGGACTGCATCCCGCCCGGGGCGGGATGCGTTGCATTAGTCCCTCCGTTGTCGGGATAAACAAGCTAATGCACTCCATAAAAAAGAACGAGATTAGACCAGATCAAAT
>Ga0315285_10000075_pt1 | contig 94415 bp, 94 predicted proteins | sample YL17G09_36_MG_FD_203698 | JGI IMG/M metagenome (GOLD analysis project Ga0315285, IMG submission 203698) | Sediment microbial communities from Yellowstone Lake, YNP, Wyoming, USA - YL17G09_36 | ecosystem: Environmental > Aquatic > Freshwater > Lake > Sediment | place: USA: Wyoming | collected... | reverse complement strand
ATAAACATCCAGGTGCGGCGGGTGATTCCGGACAGGCACCTGAGCTACGACTGGGCCCACGAGATGCTCAAGGGGCTGGCGAGAAGGGCGGGCATAAAGAAGCCGATCCGGCCCCACCTGCTGCGGCATTCCCTGGCCACCCACTATGCACCCCGCCTGACCGAGGCGGTGATGAACGAGCACTTCGGCTGGCGGCAGGGAGGGAGGACGGCGGCGGTCTACACCCACCTCAGCGGCAAGCAGGTGGACGATCAGATCCTGGCCGCGTTCGGCAAGAAGAAGATCGACCCCGAGACCAGCGTGGCGGTCGACGTCGTACGCTGTTTGCGGTGCGGTCTGGAGAACGTCCCGACCTCGGTTCAGTGCGGGAAGTGCGGGTTCCCGCTGTCGGACGAGGCGGCGCGAAAACTCCTTCAGAGAAGGCAGATGGCCGACGCCATTCTGGACCGGCTTACCAGCCGTCCTGAGTTCGTGGAGGCCATGGAGGAGATGCTGGCGAAAGAAGGTGCCGGGGGCATCAACGGAATGACGGGGGGCGACCCGGGCGTGGGCGGAATGGAACGAAGTAAGAGGCCGGGTGTGCCGCTGGCCTCGTGAGGGTCATCTCTCCTCGGGTACTGGAATAGGTTTGTGGGCCTTCGGGCCAGTTGGGGCAACCGGGATTGCCCGCCCGGCAAGGGAAAGGACTTTTTCTATCCATTCGGGCTCGGCGCGGGGGACTCCAGAGTCGCCCGTCGGTTGTGTGGCGGGCTTCGACGCGGGGCTTTCCTTGTTCACGCAATCACCAAAGGCGCATTCTGACTGGATTGGGGACCAGAACGCTACCCCATGAGTTCGGTCCGTGTATTGAAGAGCATTGCGCGCCCACGGCGCAGGACAGGCACCTGAGCCGAAAAGACGCTTGCTCACCCGTGGGTATCGTGGCATGATTACGGTCAGTTCTGGGTCCGGGAAACCCAGGGCGGTACAACGACCGCCGGCTGGTTGTCCCGGAGCCTGGGCGACAATTGCCCCGGGGTGTGACCATGGGCGAGGACTTGGCTTCCTATCGTCACTGTGCTGAACGCATCGCCGCGAACTGGGGCGCATTCTTGGAGAAGCGCAGGGAAAGGCTCACGCAACAGGAACGGCACGGCATCGCTCCCGAAAAAGTCGCCGAGAACGTCCTTGAGGACCTGTTCACGATGGTGCTCGACTGGTCGTTGGCCGACATCAACAACCAGGTTGGCTACGCAGACCTCCTGCTGACGCGTCTGGGGATCAAGTACCTGCTGGTGGAGGTTAAGCGGCCGGGGGCGTTGGCGTGGAACCGCCGCGCGGTGGAATCGGCCCTCGAGCAGGCCCGGCGCTACGCCGACGAGCAGCACGTCAGGTGCATCTCCGTCAGCGACGGCCTGATGCTCTACGCTGCCGACATCGAGCACGGCGGGCTCCGGGACCGCGTATTTGCGTCGCTGGACGCCGCTGACCCCCCGGAGTCCCTGTGGTGGCTGAGCGTTCACGGGATCTACCGGCCTCGCGCGGATGTGCAGGATGCCGCCCTGCGACTGCTGCCAGAGACTTCCGAGACGGCACCACGGGGCCAGGTTCCCGCTGCGTCGCAGACCGACGCACTCTTGCATCCGAGGTATCAGATGCCTGCCCGTTGCTTCGCCTACGCGGGCGACGCCGGCGATCCCGCGACCTGGAAACTGCCCTTCTGCTTGGCCGACGGCAGCGTCGACGTCAAGCGCCTGCCGAAGGCGATCCAGTGCATCCTGAGCAACTACCGTGGCACCAAGGTATCCGGTATACCGGAGCACGCGATCCCGGACGTTCTTGTCAGGCTGGCCCAGGCGGCCGCCCGGCTGGGCAGGATGCCTCACCAGACAGGTCAGCCTGCACCCGTGTACCAGCAACTGGCCTATGCACTGGAGCAACTGGGGCGGCTGGGGGAAGTCGGCAAGAGTTGACGACAGGAAGAGGGTTTGGTCATGGGCATCTTTCAAACGCTTTTGAAGGATCTGGGTTCCCCAGAGTTTGCTAAGCTTCGAGAACCACAGTCGGACGTTCTCGAGCAGTACGAGAGACATCTTGGTTCTCTGCCTACCGATGTCGCCATCGAGATGCCCGCCGGAACAGGCAAGACTCTGGTTGCCCTCTTGATCGGAGAGTTACACCGTAGAAAAGGCAAGAAGGTTGCCATGTTGGAGGGTACCAGGCAACTTGCCAAGCAGACGTTCGACGAGGCACAAGCACTCGGTGTGCCGGCAGCCCATTTCAGCGGCAAGAAGAGGGATTGGGCCAAGGCCGAGCTCCTTGCCTGGCAGAAGAGTGAACGGATGGCGATCCTGAACTATTGGGGCTATATGAATTCCAGCCCCGGTCTGAGTCCTGCCGACGTTCTGATCTTGGACGATGCCCACCTTGCGGAGTACAGGTTGCTTGATCTTTTTTCGGCGCGCATCCCACGGGGCCAGGCTCCAGAGTTATTTGATCGGATAGTTGGTCTCATCCACGACCTGCGTCCCGGCAGGTATCCCTTTGTTGAGGACCTTATCAGCCAGCGGGAAGATGCATCTGATGCACTGCTGTTACCATTCCATGATCTTTTCGCCATCCACGACCCGCTTATGGGGTTGTTGCGCGGAGCAACGATAGAGTCAGTATCTTACTCTTGGTCTGCTATCGGCGAGCGCCTTCATTCCATGGCCCTGTACTTGACGGCGTATGAGATACTGATCCGACCAATTGTGGCGCCTGCGCTCGACTGGAAACACTTTGCGGCTGCTGCACATCGTATCTATCTCTCCGCAACGATTGGTGATGTGGATGACTTCTCCCGGAGACTCGGTTGCCATGTGCCGTTGGTTCTCTCCCCTCGCGTGGCAGTTCCCAGGCAATCCGGAAGGCGCTTGATCGTCCTTTTTCCATCGAGGGAGGATGGCGAAGAAAAATTGCGCACCGTCATTGACGGGCTTCGCCACCTGTGGCCCGTTGGGCGCAGGCGACTCTGGATGTGCAGCTCATGGCGTGATGTGGAGGAATGGGAAGAGAGGCTTCCTCGGGCCAAAGACGGTAGCCGCGTCAACTGCTGGCGGCTCGAGGGAGCCGGAGATGATGTGCTGCCCCTGTTCACAAGCACGCAGCCCGCTCATCTCTTCACGGCTGCCAGGTACGATGGAATGGACTTTCCTGGAGACGATTGTAGACTGGCCATTATGACGACTCCTCCGGTGTGCTGCGATGCCCAAGAGGCCTTTTTCTCTGCCCATCTTCGCGATGCCCGGTTGCTGAAGTCGCGATTCTCACAGAGGGTTGCTCAAGCGCTGGGCAGATGCAATCGCGGCCCGGCAGACTTTGCAGTTTATGTCCTGCTTGACCCCCGCTTCGAACGCACTTTCGGCGGTAATGACCCGGACTACCTGGAGTTACTCCCCCGCGACATCGCTCGGGAAATCGAATACGCTCTGAGACTCTGCGACCGAGGTTTCGTGCAGGGCTGCAAGGCCGCCGCGGATTTCCTCAGTGGGGATTTCGCCGACTGGGAGGAAAACGTCGGTCGCCTGTCACCGTCAGCACCTCAGCAAAAGCACATCGACTTCAGACGCAGCCCAGAGGTGGAAGCATTTCTCTCTCTGTGGCGGGGAGACACTGTCGGGGCCTCAGAGCGGCTTGGTAAGCTACTGGATAGGGAGCCAGGTTCAGCGGATGGCTATCGAGCGTTCCTGAGGTACTGCAAGGCATGGACGCACTATCTTCGAGGCACGCTCCTCGGCGAGAAAGGGCAGATTGGCCATGCCCTTCAGGAAATGGAGCAGGCGGCTCGAATCGGCACTTCATGTTGGTTTACCCGGTTCCTGCGAGCCAGTGTGGTTGATATACAGAACGAGGCACCCACTACCTCCGTGCACAAGCCGAATACGGCCGGTATCCCTGACTACCGCACTGTTCTTTTTGACAGCTGGGATAAAGCCCTTTTTGACAGAGGGCTGAAGCCTGCCGTGATGACGGCTTGGCTTCAAGAATTGCAGGAGATGCTCAAGAGCAACTCACATGATAACGTGGTAAGAGGCCTGCGACAGCTTGCAGCGTTGCTAGGTTTCAGCCCTATGCCTTGTCGCCGAGAGGGTGCCCCTGACTCTCTCTGGAGATACGAAGGCGAGCCCCGTCACGTTGTCACCTGGGAAGCCAAAGTGGAAGTGTTAAGGAGCGGCATATCGATTGCTGATGTAAACCAGGCCCATGGGCAAGGCCGATGGGCCACAGAACAATTCAGTGCAGAGGGCTTCGCGGTGTTTTCCCTGATTGCTGCCAACATGGCTCAGATAGACCACGAGGCCCGTCAGCGTCTGGACCATGTGCGGTGTGTGTCTATCTCACTCATTCAGCGGTTGGCCGGTCGGGTTGTTGCTCTATTCGAGACCTACAGGGCCGCCTGGCTTCCGAACGATCCAAGCGCGCGCAGGAGGGCAAGAACGCTTGTTGAAAATAGCATACCGTCTGCAGACTGGTTGAAAAGCGCTGTAGAGGCGAGCTCAAAAAGCGGCTTCCTCTTTGAGAGCGATGTCCTGTCCAAGTGGGGAGCAAGTGGGTAGACACTACTTGTGGCGCTGAGCAGAACTGGCGGACGGCCTCACCTTCTACCGGTTCCTGCGGGAGCACGGGCGTCGGCTGCGGATGGCAAACGTGATTGGGCAGGCGTTCCGAGAAGTGCAGCGGCGGACGGCCGTGGTGGGACGGTTCACCGGCGAGATGGTGGCCCTGGTCCTGATCGGGGCGATGCTGGAGGAGGACCGACTCGTATGGCGTGGCTTCCCAATGCACGATGGCCTGCGGCTACGGATCGTCGAGGCGTCGAAGGATGCCGTAGCCGCTCGCATCGACGTTTCAGTGCTTGACAGGTACAAGGAGGCAGCGTAAGGTGAGTTCGAGCAGCTCGGGTGGCGGGCCGGATTGGGCTTCGGACCGGGTCGCGCCGGAACCCAATTTTCACCCGCTTCCGGGACGCGACCGCTCGCCGCAGGGCGAGCATTCAAGGGTTCGACGGCTAACGTGCTGGACCAGCCTGGCGATGTGATAATCGGATACCGCAGGCGGTCTATGTGGTCGCAACCGTGGTAGACGAGATTATTTTTCTTGCATGGGTGCGAGAAAAGAAGAGAATACTGACTTTCAAGAGGCGACAGGGGGACTGATCATAGAGCCCTTTCCGGGTTGTCTCGTCCTGTCTTGTTGGGGCCGACGACATAGAAAGGACTATGAATCAGTTCCAAGTCTGTCCAGCGCGTGGACAGCACAGTAGGAGATACGGCCATGACTAGAAAGATATGGGTAGTAGGTCTTGCGGTTGTAGTTGTTGTCTTGGCTGCCTGGCTGATACTGAAAACGTTGGAGACCCCCAAGCAGGACGGCAGTCTCAAGACGGTTCGGATTGCCGTCACTCCTTATCAAGATACAACCCTCATGCTTTACGGGATCAAAAACGGCTTCTTCAGGGACTATGGCATCGACCTGCAGGTTCGTGATTCAACATGGAACGAACAGATCGAGTTTGTTGCTGGTGGGGGCTGCGATATCGCCATGGCAACCATCGATGAGGTTGTTGCTAAGAGCAAGAATCTTCGAAAGGTCAACAGACGCGTGGTTTACTTTATGCCTGCATGGATCTTCGAGGGGATGATATTTGTCTGCCGAGGGGGATTTCAGACGCTGGATGAACTGCGAGAGAAGTACGGAGCGGCAAAGGCATCCAAGATGTTCCTTGAGCAGCTGAAAGACAAGAAAATCGCCGTTCCGGAGGGCGGAGTCTACGAGCAGGCTCTCAGGAAGTTCATCCGGACTGCAGGCGGAGACCCAGACAGTTTCACGTTTATCAACTCCAAGCTGGAAGTTGGGATCAACGGACTGGAAGACCCCAATGTTGGGATTGCTGCAGCGGGCATAGTCCAGCGACTTGAGGCAGGACGGCGGGGGTACAAGATTGCACTGAAAACGGAGGACTTGGGCGTTCTTGTCCTAACAGGCTTTGTCTGTAGAGCTGAGCTATATGATAGGAACCCCGAATTGGTTGCAGGATATCTCTGTGGCTGGTATAAGTCTGTTCGTGTCGCGCTCGACAACATGGACGAGAACTACCGCATCGTGCGTGAGTACCTTGACGGCAGAGGGGCAACAGTGCCGAGCCCCGAGGACCTAAAGGCAGCTTTGACTTTCCAGCGAATTGCGACAACCCCCGGCCAAGCCAAGGCGATGTTCCTCGACCCTAACTCTCCTGCTTATTGGAAAATCTCTTGGGAGGCGGCTGTTCAGAATCTCAAGGATACGGGCAAGGCGAGCGAGGCGCCAGAAACAAGTGAAGATTTTGTGGGCGAACAGCTTTGTCCTTTAGTACAGCGCATCTGTGGAGGTTAGCCAATGCTAGACGAGATCCAACCAGTTCTCGCCAGGCTAGTCGAGTCCGGCTCTAGCCCTACTGTCCAGGGGATAGCTGCTTGGTGCACAATTCTGGGTGTCAACTTCTTGTCGACAGTGCAGGCAATCTTCGGGCATTTCAGTTCAGCGGCCAGGACCGCAGAGCAACAGGAAGCGACCCTCGAAGCAGCCACGGGAGTTTTGGCTGATCCTGACAAGCTTTACCGCGTGTTGGACAGCGACGCAGTCATGCGAGGCATAGCGCTACCAGTGCTGACGGCCCGCGAGATTGGGATCCTGAAGGCCTTCCACAGCATTCATCCGGATTTGACAGAGTATGTTCACATAATCTGTAACGGGGTGAGAGGGTTCGACCCTCTTACCAACTATGCTGACCTGCCTCGCATTGCTCGGAGCATCGCCCAGGACATGAGAGAAAAAGGGCCACACGCCAGCGCACCGTTTAGCGAGCAGGTTGACCGCCTAGTTGAGTGCGGGTTCAACCCGCTTCTGCAACACCTGCGCTTCTTAGCCGAACGCAGAGGCGAGACCGACACTGTGCTCAAGTTGGAGCGCCTCTTGCAGTGGGAAGGAGGCCAGTATGAGAATCGGCCAGAAGAGTGGGTGCAAGACCTCTCAGATGTATATAAGGGGATGTTCAAATGGCCTCCTCCTGAATATGAGAAACTCAAGAAGAGAAAGCCAGAGATGGCGACTACACTTGATTCTGGATTGGGTGCGTACATGCGAGAACGCAATTACTTTTTTGAAAAAGCCTTTACCTTCACGAACAGGCTGCTGATGGCGGTCCGGTACCTCGACCTGCGTGCTTACGAACCTACCCCAAGGGCCATGACTCATATGAGGCAGGTGCGTTCACTGGAGAATCTCGCGAGCGAATTCGCATCGGATAACATGAACGCTCTGGTTGGCAGTGCGAATAAGTTGATTCTGCGGATTCTCGACAGCCTTGCCCTGGAGGGTCAGTGATGATGTCACGCCAAGAACTCAGAAGGCTCGTCTACGCAGGCACACGTCTTCCGATCGAGAGCTGGGCGCCGTTCTTCTCGTCCGTGATTGCGCAAGCCGGTGACCTAAAAGCCGAGGTACATCAGCAAGCGTCAAGTTTGCTGGTGGGACGCGCCGTACGGGACGCGTCCCTTGATCTCAGTGAGGTGGGGCTTGCAGATATCCCAGTTAGGATTCCTCCAGAACTCCTGCGTGGTCTACTTCACGGGGACTTGGTCAAGCGGATTAGTGAGACGCCTTTAGGCGGTGAAAGCAGAGTTCAGCTTCCACAGCGGCTCACCTCGGTTCTCAGAACAGAACCTATCGATGTCCCAGAGGCCAGGGCAGCCTTGGGTTTTCCACGAGAGCCGTCCAAAGCCGTGTTGCACCCCTCGCTATGCGCGCTGATACGCGCGGTAAGCGCATATGTCCAGTGCATAGACCATGCACGGCCCCTTGAGTGCCTGATATTCCCATATCATGACTGCCTGTTCCTTCCGTCTGCGTTGTATATCGTTAGCGACCTACTACCGGCGAAATCAAGGCCGAAGTTTACCCTGGCATACTGGCCAGAACTGCCGGCTATAGTGAACGACATGATTCTTCACGATGCCGACGGGACGGAAGGCACGTTCGCTAATGTTGCACTCGGGTATTACTCGCCCGATGTCTATGAAATAATCCTTGATGAGCGGCGCAGCGGGGATGCCGCGATGGGGCGTGCGTTTCCCGCGCTACGAGCACCGTACAAGACAGCCGTGAAGGTTGAGCTGACGCGGCTCAACGCGGTCCGGCGCAAAGGAGCTCCGGGGTCCCAGTATGCCATCAACTTCGAAGGCTATTACGCTGAGGTTAACAAGAGCCTGGTGGTGAAGGAGTGGGGTGGGTTCTTTCCTTCCCGCATGGAGCGTATGGACAGATTAAGCATGATGAATGAGCACTGTTTGTTAATCGGCCTTGCGCTCGGTTTGATGCCTTCCGGGCTGGCGATAGTCCCAAGCTTACAGGGATACGCGTGGCTTGCAGAAGCCGGCCTAGTTACCTTGGCGGGCAATAGCTGGATTGGTCGGAGGCGGTCATTGGGCATTCTTGAATGCTCGGAAGTAGAGTTGTCTCGTGAAGAGCGCAGAGCGATGCATATGTTCGTGCGCAGCGTGTGCGACGACGCCGCGGCGCGCCTTCTCTGCGATTGTTTGGTTTCCATATGCGCAGAGATTAGAGTGTGCCTAAGATCTCGCTTCAGGCCTGGTTCAAACAGTTCTGGGCAGCAACAGGCATGCACCAACTCGGAAGAGGCAGAGAGAGTTGTTTCTGCGATGGTCACACCTGTCTTCTTGGCAGAGCCGGAATATCGGGGGCTCCTAACGATGCTGCCAGCGGACTTGGTCATTGCGCTTCTTCTCGACTGGTATGAATACGAAGGGGGATATGTTCCTGCGTGGTGGCAGGAAACAGAGAAGGTGTTCGGAGCCGAGGAGGCACCTGAGGGTGAAGGGGAGGGTTCTCGCTTGCACAGTCAGAAGAATCGCGGGGCGGGAAAATGATCTTGCGTCGTGCCTTCTGGCGGTATCCGGGTTCTGGGGACCCGATCATTAATCTTGCCAATATCGAGCTTGCCTGGCAGGGAATTGCAACCCTGTGCGGTCCATCAGGCTCCGGCAAGACGACCCTCTTTCGTCTGCTCTCTGGCTGGTTCTCAGAGAAGGACCCAAGCTGCTGCGAGTTCGATCCACCCCTGAGCCCCGTTAAGGATGTCCGTATGGTTGGGATGCACTCGTCGCTTCTTCCTTGGTACCGAGTGCGGGAGAACATAGCTCTTCAATGCGGGAAGCGGGCTATGGAGGACCTAGATGCGAACCTGTTGCGGGTGGGCCTTTCGGCCACGGTGGCGGATCTCTATCCGCACCAGTTGTCACTCGGCATGTACAAGCGGGTGGAGATTATCGCTGCGACGCTAATGCAGCCTGTCTTGTTGTTGCTTGACGAGTTCTTCTCCTCTATGGATGACGAAGCAAAGAGAAGTGTGCTCTCCTTTGTGAAGTTACTAAGAGGCGATAGGATGACCTGGGTCGTTGCCCACGAGGAAGAGCTGCGGCACATGCTGAGTTCGCTTTGTTGGAGTCTGGTTCTGGACGGGCAGTCAGGTGTCGTCATAGATTTGAGGGCATCATGGGGAAAGGCATTATCTTCATCGTAGCGACAATGGCAGTGTGGTACGTCGCTGCTGAGTCATCGTTCGTCCCGCCTCTCTACCTACCGAGCCCCGTCGATGTGGTAGGCGCGTACAGGCCCCATATTTGGGTCGATCTCGGTGCAACCCTCTTCCGCACTCTGATTGGACTGACACTGGGAATCTTGCTTGCCTACGTTGTGCATCTCGCTGCAATTATGTGTCGCGTCATTGATCTGCTCGATTCGCAATTCGCGGCCTCTAGGGCCGTACCGATTATCGCCGTTCTTCCTCTGTTTGTAATGTGGTTCGGATTCGGTGAACTCGGACGCATACTGATCGTGATGCTTTCCGCGACGCTTTATTACCTTGCACCACTTCACAATTCGTATCGGCTGTTGCCCCGGGAATGGACTATTCTGAGAGAGCAGGTTCCGTTGTCGGTGCCAAACTACTATGTCCGTGTTGTGGTTCCTGGCACACTTGGGACGTTGCTTGGTACACTTCGCCTCACGGTTGCCATTGCGTTTACGATGGCCATTGCAAGTGAGTATATCGGAGCCCAATCGGGCTTGGGAAAGGTGATCGACTCTGCTCGCGTAACGTTCAATGTCCCGGGAATCTTCCTGGCCATTCTGGTGGCTCTGATCATTGGATTCGGTTTCGACCTGCTGATGGTGACAGTTTTCGCGAGACTCGTTCACTGGGCAGGGGCGGAAGGCAAGAAGTAGAGAAGCTGTCCCCCACGTGGTCGAAGGTTTCGTGGCGAACTCCGAGGGTCATGGCATCCAGCCCTCTTGGCCGACCCCACCTGGGCGATATGGAGGAGTCGAAGCAGACGCCGGTGGACCAGAAGCGCGAGCGCCAGGCGAAAACCGGTAGGGCGGTGCCCCGAGAGCATCTTCATAGGCGTTCCGCGCGTGCTTCCGCGATCTTGTCACGGTAATCTTCGGGTACAGCACCTTTCACCCTGATGACGCCTATGCGCTCGTCCGAACAAGAACGACTCCTAGACGCAAAGGCACCGAGGAGCCACTCGTCGGGTGAGCGGGGGTCGCGAAGAGTCAATCTCTGCTTACCTACAGAATTGGGGCCTACGAACCAATAACCCTTGATGCTTCTGCCTGAAAGGCCAGGGTGGTCCAAGTTCTCCACAACGCACGTGTCCCTGCTTGTTTCGACTGGATAGCCATGCCTTGCATCAAGCACCCTTGTCCAGCCATCGCCAGCAATCACTATGTCGTCCACGGGCTCAAGCTTGCCATCCTCATTGAACCTTAGCAGAGTTGCCTTGTACCTGCCTTTCGGCAGCGTCTCCTGGAATTCGAGCAAGTCTCTGACAACATCCCAGTCTTTGGTAAGCGTGCCATACAGCGAGGCGAGCGGTTTGGAACTCTTCACCCTGGCCGCTACGGTATCAAGTATTATAGCAACATACTCGCGGTTGGTAGGTATTTTTGAGTCATCATCATTCCTTCTTGAGATGAAGATTGCATATTTCACAAGTCTGTCGACAGGTAGGTCCGCCTCGTCCATGTGGACATCGTATGCGGCAGCTTCCTTATTGAACGTCGGAATGTCCATGAGTGATGCGCCGTAAAGGTCCAGAATCTTACCGTCTTTCTGCATTCTCCCATTTGAAACAAAGAGTCCGCTGGGCAACTGAACCCAATCCGAAGACGTTGGCTTACAAATCATCTTGAATTCTATGTATCTCTGGCTTAAAGCCTTGTGGTGTGCGGTATCCGAAGGAATCTAAGAACCTGTATGAAAACCCTCCGTTCTGCCGATAACCATGAGCATGAACGGAACCCAATACCCGACGGACCTAACGGATGACCAATGGGCCTTGATCGAACCGAACCTGCCACCCGCCAAGTCCAGCACCCGCAAGGGCGGTCGCCCGCTCTGCGACCGGCGGGTGATTGTCAACGGGCTGATGTACTTCGCCCGCAGCGGCTGCCAATGGCGGATGCTGCCGCGCGAGTTCGGCCCGTGGCCCACGGTGCATCATTATTATCGCCTCTGGCGACGCGACGGCACGCTCCAAGCCATTCACGATCTCCTCCGCCGGCAGGTCCGAGTCCAGGACGGGCGCGAGCCCACCCCCTCCGCGGCGATCATCGACAGCCAGTCGGTGAAGACGGCGGAAAAAGGGGGGCACGCGGCTACGACGCCGGCAAGAAAATCAACGGCCGCAAACGTCACATCGTCGTAGACACGCTGGGCCTGGTGATGGCCGTGGTCGTGCATGCCGCCGACATCCAGGACCGCGACAGGGCCAAGCTGGTGCTGGCCAAACTCAAAGGGATCTTCCCTCGCCTGAAGTTGATCTGGGCCGACGGCGGCTACGCCGGGCAGTTGATCGATTGGACGCGGAAGCTGGGCCGCTGGGTCCTGGAGATTGTCAAGCGCAGCGACGACATGACGGGCTTCGTGGTCTTGCCCAAGCGATGGATTGTCGAACGTACGTTTGCCTGGTTCGGCCGCTACCGCCGTCTGAGCAAGGACTACGAGACGCTCACCGAAAGCAGCGAAGCCGTGATATATCTGGCCATGACTCATTTGATGCTCCGCCGCCTCAAACCGGCGGCGTGAAGGTTTTCATACGCGTTCTAAGAAAGCAATTGGGTATGGGAACCTGCAGCTGCAGGTACTTACTCACCTATCGTAAGTCACGAAGCTCCTGCTCTATCATCTTCGCGCCTTCGGCGAAGAAGTCCTTGTGCTGCTTGTCCCAAGTGTTCATGACGCTCATGATGACTTCGTGGCAGTGAGAGCCTTTGCTTGAACGGTTGCCTCCGGTTATCTTGCGCATTACCACGCTCGGCCGTAGGCCGCGTTCTGCGGCATTGTTGTTGTCGGATATGCCCGGATTGTCGACGAAAGTGAACAGGCTGTCGTGGTATTTCTGGAGCATGGCAAGGACTTTATTGCACTTCTTCTCTGTGAAGCCAATATTATTGAGGTCGTCGACGAGACTGAGCAGGTTATTTGAACTGTGCTTGCCTGACTTGGCAAGCGCATAAATGCGCTTTAGCCTGGCGAGCAGCAGCTCGCCCTGCTCGCTGTCTATGTTGCGTGCATGGCGCAGGAAATGCACCCAGCACTTCTGCTGTTTGCAGTTCAGCTTTGCAGACGCGGGCATGCAGTCGGATATGACGATTCCGTCATAGTCTTCACCCATCGCTTCGTTTATCACTCCTCTGCTCCGGTCATCCCTGATGATGAGCAGGGAATACTCATCGTCGACAAAATCCCAGAGCGTCGTGTTACTGCCTGCTTCCAGCCAGTCCAGTCCGTATGGACGTGCGGGAGTCCCCGCACTTTACGTTTTATGGTTCTCATCTCATAAACGTGGTGAAAGAAGCGACGGTACTGATGCCTAAACCCATTGCGTTTAACGCTTTACAGCCAACGGCAAGGCCGGTTATATTGGCCCCATCCTTGCGGAGGATAGGGCAACGCTGGCGAGCGACCCGAGCGCCGCAGGGGTGCCACACGGCACGGGCGGTTTCCTCTCGGGGAAACCGCCTGCCTTTCAATCTGCCGTTGGCCCAAAGCGATAAACGCATCGTTGTTTCGTCCCTCATGCCTAACATCCACCTACCACGTTTTCGGGAGGAGATCCCGTTTTATCTGTTCGAATTCCGGACCGGCAAACGCGGCGAACTTGGCTATGCAATCGACCAGGCAGCCTTCCGATACATTGATGCCGCAGAGCATTGCCATCTCCTTGGCCATCTTGTTGTATGGCAATGCGAGGCCATAGCGCAGGAACGTCGCTATAAGCATTATCTTGATGCCGAACCTGCATTTGGGAATGACGTCGGCAGGCTTCACCGTGACCTGCCTGCCGCATTCAGTGCACCAATAGTACGGTATCTCGTATTCGGTATTGAACGGTTCCGGCTCTTTGATGTCCTCGACGTAGCGCTTCCTTGTGCGCACAGGCTTGCCGAGCCTGTGCCCACAGTCCGGGCATTGATGCAGTTCAAGCTTCTGCCTTCGGTGTATCAGCGTCGGAATCTGCCGGTTATGCGGCTCGTGGTTCTCCGGAGGGCCGAGCTTCTTCGGCTCGCTGTTATCCTTGTCCGGCTTGAAAAGAATCGAGCGCACGGTCTTGTTCGTGTCCTTGATTTGCTGCTCAAGCTCTTCGAGCTTGAGCCTTAGTTCTCTATTCTCCGCTTCCAGAGTATCGTTGTGCTTCTCCATGTAGTTGACGTATGCCCGGAGATGCGGGTATTTCTGCAGAAGCTCGTTGACTATGTGTGGCCTGTCCATTAGGCATTATATTATGAACGAGCTGGGACTTTAGCTTTGTGAACGTTCCGTGGGTGAGCAGGTACAGCTGCAGTATGGCCTGCCAAGTTGACAGGCGGAAAGGGGGGCCGACGGGTGGCCGTGGCTCCCCTTGTCGACGGTGGCTTTCAAGCTTGCGGCGAACAGGACATCTCGCAGGCCAGGAGGTTGAGGCTGAGGTCCGGGTCGACGGGCAGCCGCCGTAGCCACTTGGCGAACTGGGCGAGCATGAGTCCGGCGGCGATGTTGGCGCAATAGATGGTCGTCTTGGCCGTGCAGGAGCCGGCGAAAGCCTCCTCGGCGGCGAAGAGGGTGGTGGGGTAATGCTTGCGCCCCGGCGGGTCGCAGGCCACAAGGACCCGAAGGACCTCGGCACTCATTCGGCCGTCCACCCAGAAATCCACCTTGTCTTTCACGGCCTCCCAGATGAGGCGCCGGACGTCGATCTTGTCCACGGCACAGAAGACTACGTTGCCGATCTCCATGCTGCGGCGGAAACGGGTGTTGAGCGAGTGGATCTCCAGCATGTGATTGACCTGGTGGCAGAGGTCCGCCGTGGCCTCCACCTTGGGCCTGCCGAGGTCGTCCTGAAGATAGCCCTGGCTGGCCAGGTTGCTCTCCTCCACCGAGTCGAAATCCACCAGTTGCAGCCACGGGATTCCCATGGCCGCCAGTTGCAGGGCCACCTGCCGGCCGATGGCCCCCACGCCGATGACCGTGGCCTTGCACGCCGCCAGCCGCTCGGGCGGCACCAGGTCGCGCTGTCGGCTGTAGCGTTCATTCGCATCTTTCGCTGGGTTTACCATGGCATTGCCTCACTTTCGTCCCAGAGGTCCGGACGGGCGGCCAGTTCATCGATGACGAACCGCCGGTCGGCCGGGTCCATCTCCTCGAAGGCGTCCAGCCAGTCGTCCGCCAGGCTCACGGAAGTCTCCTTCCTGGGTGAGGCCGCGAACGTCTCACCAAGCGACCACGTCCAGGGGTCAGATCTGATGTTGCCCTGGTACTCCGCCTTCCACGCCTTGTGGTCGGTGGGGCCGAACTCCAGGCTGTAGTCCACCTCGACGGGGATCACGGCCTCGCCGCCGGGACCCACGTTGAACCGCAGCCGGGCATAGGTCTTCCCGCCCCGGCCGATGACAAACATCACGGCCCATTCGCAGCGGCCGAAGACGCGCTCGAACGTCTCTTCATCCACCATGCTCGGCTGCGGCGAGTCGCCGGGATGGCTATGGAGCCATAGGCGGCCGAATTGTTCGGGCTTTCGGCCCGCGTCCACCTGGCTCTCGAAGAAGTCGGCCACAGCGTCGTCATCGAACGAGACGCTGGCCATGCCGACCTTCTGGCGGACCGTGACGAAGTCCTCCACGAGGAGGAGATTGTCTTTCGCTGTGACGCCGAATCCTCCGACCTCGGTGTCGCCGAAGTCACGGAAGTAGAGGAGTTTGGCCCAGGCCGTCGGCGTGAACCGAAGTACGATCTTCTCCGGCTCCTTCCTCCGCGGCTTGGGCTGCGACGGGGGCTGCGGCTTCGTCGGGGTAGCGGTTGCTTCCGGCACCGTCGGCTTCTCCGCCTTCTGCGGCACTCCTGCCTGACGGACAGGCAGGTTCGATGCTGTTTGAGTCGTTGTCATCGGATACCTCCTCGTTCTTGGGTTCCTCTTCCAGGCACGGACACCTCGCTTCCTCGCGGCACCGGCGGCAGAGACGCTCGCCGCATTCCGGGCACCTCGTCATGCAGCCGCCGCACACGCTGTCCTCGCAGACGGGGCACTGCTCAAGGCATCCGAGACACGTGCTTTCATCGCATCGCGAACAACAGGACGAGCACTCGCCGCAGAAATCGTTGTCGCACGAGGTGCAGTAATACGTGTCGTCCTCGCCCATCATGCTGCCGCAGTCGTGGCAGGCGGCGCCGTCCCAGTCTTCCAGGGTCACGTAGGCGGAGTCGCGGTTGTAGTTCGTGAGGACCGACCGGACGAGTATGAAGAAGTCGCAGATCCGACCCCCGGCCAGGGCGGTGTCGATGGCGGCGCCGGCATCGCCCGCGCAGAGCCGTTCCTCGCTGACGTGAGGATGGGTGACCGCGTCGTTGCGGGAGGAGGGGTGGGGATCGAGGGCCACGACGCGATAGAGGCTCCGAAAGTTCGGGTCGCCCAGGGCCGCGATGTGCAGTTGCACCTCGAAGTCGCCCAGGTAGGTGCCTTCGAGTTCGATCGCGTCGGTCTTGACCGCCAGGATCTGGTCCTCGGGGTAATACCGGAGCCCCTCGAACTCCTCCTCCGCCTGCAAGAGTTCCTCAAGGACGTCCCGCACGTTCGGGATCTGGACCTCGGGCTTATTGAGTGCGAGTTCCGCGTCCTTGCTCGTGTAGTTGAGGCTGCGAAAGAGCCGTGTTGCCTCGTCCATGAGGCTGCCGGCTGCGGCGATCCAGCCCCGCGCGACACAGAGGCTGAGTCTGCGGCGGACGGATTCCAGTTCCGCCAGGTCGGAGGCGAGGCCCTGGATCTGGCCCTGGGCCTGGTGGAACCGGCTCAGCCGGACGGCATGCAGTCGGTCGCGGATGGCGCCGGCCACCTGCCAGAGCCTTCGGCCGGAGAGTGCGTTTTCCATGGGGTTCTCCTTCCAGAAAAAGGTGAAGGGGCACCCACCCTTCAGGGGAGTGGATGCCCCTTGCACGGTTCGCGGTCTTCAGGCAGCGACCGCTCCCTCGATCTTGGTGGGCGTGACGGTCACGCGGTCGCCCTCCTGGAGGACGTACTCGCGCGGCACGGGCTGGCGGTTCACGCGGATGAGGTAGTCCTCGGCCTTGCCGCCGGCGATCTGCTGGCTGACGAACTTATCCACCGTCGTGCCGGCGGCCACCTCGACGTAGTCGGCATAGCCGCCGCCGTCGTTGTTGATGAACAGGATACGCATGTCAATCTCCTTATGTTAGTGGTCCTTTGAAACGGGTTCTTTGCAAACGCTTGCGATTCACTTCGCTCGGGACTGTCGCCGCTCAGGGCGGGCCGCGCGCACGGATGCCGCTGTAGAGCATGGTGGGCTCCTCCTTTCGTTCAAGGGACGTGAAGAGGGAAAGGCAAAACTTCAGGCCAACTCCATCCAGCGGCCACAGGCGGGACAGTACGGCGTGCCGGCCTCGGCGACCTTCTTGTAGGAGCGGTAGAGGACGCGCCGGCAGTCGCGGCACCGCCAGATGCCCAGGTCGGTGGGGCGTGGGCCGCGGGCGCGATGGGCGGCCTTGGGGGATTCCTTGGGGTGCTCCGCCCTGGCACGGAAGAGGGCCTGAAGAACTGCATCAACGTCTTTTCGGGCGCGTTTCACGACCCGGATGGCCCCGTCGAGCGTGCCTTCGCCGCCCTCGACGATCTCCGTCACGAGGAACTCTAGCAGCGAGTCGCCGATGTCTTGCGTGGTCACCCTTTCCAGCAGGTCGTCCAGGCTCCGGCAATCCCGCAGGGGGTCGATCGGCAAGAGGTCGCTGTCCGGGTAGGCCTCGTAGATGATTTGGGCGAGGTTTGGCAGGTTGTCCTTGGGCATGGTTCACCACCTTTCAGATGGGGTTACACGAACCGAATCGGCGCCAGAGGTTCCGTATCCGGCGGGTTCACGAGGCGGCGGATCGCCTCCACCTTGGCCGAGGCGTCCAGCAAGGCATCATCCAGGACGGCGGCGATGTCCTCGCGACACAGAAGGACATGGCCGTTTTGATCGGCCGGCAGGACGACCGCCTCCTTGCCGCCTCGGTACCGAACCACCTCGGCGTTGTACTCGCAGAACGCCTCGGAGGACCGGTCGAAGTGCATACGATGTTTGACCAGGAACCCTTCAAGGGCCTCGAACATTCCATACCGGGCCTGGTCGGCGTACAGGTGAACGATTGATCCTTCCTGAAACGCCTTCCGGAGGTCTTCGGCGTCGGCATCGGGGCCGCCGTAACCTTCAACAGACACGCCTTCGTCCGCGGCGGCGCGGATGAGTTCTTGCAGGACGGCCCTGGGGATGGGGCCGCCGATGTGGATTTCACCAGGGAAGTGATCGGACATCTCCAGCCTCCTTTCTATGGTTGCCCTGTGGTCAGGCGGGATCGGGTTCAAGTCACGCCAAGCCGCTGGGCGATGGTCAGGCCGAAAGCCTTCTTGAGCATCTGGTAGCCGGCCCCCTCCGGTTCGTCGCCCCAAGATAACTCGCCGGCGACCACGACCTTGCGGCGGGGATGGAGGGGATCCACGCGGTAAGACAGGTCGCGGAAGCCACCGTTGTTCCAGCCGGCCACGAAGTTCCGGACCTCTTTGGTGAGGTCCTCAGGCCCGCCCCCGAACACATGCCCCGCCTCCACGTCCCGGTCGCAATCGGCCAGAGTGCATCTGATCAGGTCGTGGTATTCGGGATGTGACCGCAGGTCTTCGATGGATTTGAACCTGGGGATGGGGTCGGGCGTTGAGGATGCCAGGCGAAAGGTGATGCTCCGTTTGGCACCGACCGGTCCCTTTCGCGGGTCCGGCACGTCTTTCTGGCCCAACAGCAACCGCTCGGCGGCCGCGATGCAGCCATCCAGGTACTCCCGGACCTGCCGGGCGATCTGGTTGACCTTGCGATCGCCGAGGCGGATCTTCATGGGACCAAAGGCAATGTAGCAGATAAGGTCTGCACCCATGATTGTCTCCTTGAACACGGCCAGGAGGTCCAGGTGGACCTGTCCTGGCAGTGCGCGTAATGGAACAGGGATTGTTGTTGTCCGGCTGGCACCGAAGGAAGCGATCCGTCAGCGGCCGTCCGGTTTGACAGGCGGGGGCCTGGGGATGTATCTGGAAACGACTTCAGCGATCTGGGCCATGGTGTCACTGTCCCGCGCCTTGTCGAGGTTGAAGAAGGTCCTCGCGCCACGCATGTCCAGGTAGAGGAGGTCATGGATTTGCCGGACGGCAGGATGCGGCGGCACGGGTCTTTTGCCGGTGTGACGGCGTTCCTCTTCTGGAAACCGGTCCTGGATCTTGAGGAGGGTCTTCTTGGAAATGCGGGCCGTTTCGATGCGGACGTTGGTGTGTTTGACGTAGGCGGTCCACCAGACCTCATCCACCGACACCTGGACCGTGCGGCATTCGACGCGCTGGAACTCCTCCTCTCCGAACATCGGGTCCGCAGTCAACAGGATCGGGTCGCCCCGGGGCACATCGACGGCTAGGTCGCCGTAGATGTCCCGGATGACCTCCAGCCTGTCGTTGAACCGGAAGTACGATGGCGTCCCGTCCCAGCACTCGAGGTCATAGACGCTGTCATCGGCCCTGTGCAGCCGGGTGACCTCGTCCATGGTCCACAAAAGACCGGCTGCGTAGGAGGCGTCCATTGGGATGAGCCCAAAGTCGCAGTCGCCGTTATAATTTTCATCTGTACTTGATGTGTCTATAACCAAGTGGGTAATCGGTGGCTTGCTCATGGCAATGGGCTCCTTTCTTTCCAGGCCTGGCAGGTGATCTCCACGCTCAGAGTCTCATCGTGCTGCCCGAGCCAGCGGCGGATGGCTCGGATGTCCGCCGGTCCCGCGTAGTCGTTGAACTCCGCCAGGTAGGCTGCCAGGGCTTTGATGGCGGTCTTCGCATCGGGATAGGCGCGAACGTGGGCCACGATGCCCCGGTCGGCGATGGCCACGAGCCAGACCTCCTTTACGCGGCTCGAGATCGTGCCGTGCTGCACGCCCCACATGTAGGCCTCATGGCAGGTGGCACAGAGGGTCCGCTTCTGGTCAGACGGTCTATTGACGGACACAGGCACTACCTTGAAGCCCGGGGTCTCGCAGTTCGGGTTTTCGCAGAATGGTTTCATGGGGACCGTTCCTTTCCATCAGGAGGGGGCTTCGGTTGGATGTCGGGCATGCCCACCGCCGCCACAATCTCCGGCATGTCGCAGCATTCGCGCTCGGCCTGACAATCAGGGCATGACAGTCGCCCGCAAAACGGGCATGTCGTCACATCCCCAAGTGGAACATCGGGGCTAAGGTCCGGTTCACCGAATCGGTTCTTTGGCGCGTACCCGGCTCGTCGTCCGCAGACGGCACAGGGCAGGCCGTGGTTCTCGATGATCTTGCTCATTTCCGCTCTCCTTTCACCTCTGCATTGAACGCGTCTCGGCGGTGATCCCCACCGCCCGTGCCATCTAATGTTCAGAGGGCTGCAGGGCCACGCTGCCCTCGACCCAGATCTCAACGGATGATAAAGCCCGGGTTCTCGCAGAACTTTTTCATGGCTGGGCCCTTTCCGAAAACATCTCGGGGGCGATCTCCGCGAGCGTCTTGGGCGTCCAGTGCAGGTCCCGCTCGATCGGAAGGCCCATCGGCCCGCGCACGCCCTGGAGTTCCGCGAGGCTGAAGTACCCGAGTTCCTTCTCTTGGCCCTCGACCAGGCCGAAGAACGTGTCTTGGCCGTCGAACGACACGGCGTACCATGTCCACGAACTGTCTGGAGTGAAGAACTTGGCCCAGGCTACGGCCTTACCGCCCTTGCCGTCCTGGCTGCCGAGGAGTGGGAGTTTGCGGCGGAGTTCCTTCGTGAGGAGTTGCATCCGGTGCGGTCGCTTGCGAGCGGCGCCTTCCTGCAAGGGTCTTGAGACCGTGGCTGCTCCAACGCAGATCATCCGTCCGGGCGGTAGCCCCAGTTCCTGGGCCATGCCGCCGAGGAACGCCGCCATGTTTTGCTGCTGCTTCTCGCGCGAAACGGGGTCGGATTCACAGGTCGGGATCGGCTTCCCGATGACATCTACCTGCTCCGGGTCGAGTTCCAGAACGACGCGGCCGTTCGCTTTGGAGTACCACTCAAAGTAGGGGTAGGCCACGTAGTCCTGCGGCGGCAGCCCGGCCGTCATGTCGCCCACCTCGCCGGTCTGTAATGGCGAGAAGCCTTCCAGGTACTTCGCGCGATCGCCATCCTGCGTCGGGTTCGGGTTGCGCAGGCGGACCTTTGTTCCTCGGATGTCCCGGTGGAAGTCACCTGCCAGGTCCAACTTCACCAGTTCCTTCAGGCCGACGAACCGGAGCCAACCCGTGACCTTCTTGGGGACGGAGTTGTCCAGTTCGCCCTCGATCAGCTGCTCATGCGGTCGCCAGGCCATTGATGGCCTCCTTTCTGTTGAGGGGGTGTGAGGGTGGGCTCCAACGTGGAGCGCACCAGAGCGACTCGGGAATGGGTGGAACAGGACTTTGAAGTAGGTTTTCAGGTCTTAGAGTTGAACCCGGCCTTGACCGCTTCGACGGGGAACTTGTACCGGGTTCCGCGGTCGTTCTGGGCCAGGACCGGGTAACTCCGGCTCCTGGGCAGAAGGCCCACGAGGGTGAACCGCCGGCCCCGGTCGAGGAACGTGCGGCCCAGGTCCTCCGGCTTCAGGCCGAACATCTCGGCGTACTGGCGAAAGTCCTGGGCTTCCTGCGGCTCGGTGCCGGCGATGGCCACGTCGAGCCTGCATCCGTAGTGCGTGGGATTGAAGCGTCCTCCGCCTAGCTTGAACTCCACACCGAACGCTTCTCCGACCTTCTTGAGGGCATCCGATACCGCCGTCTGCAGGAACCGAATGCTGATACGATCAAATGACTTGATCTTGGCCATCTGTCTGTCCTTTCCGTTGGGGGGATGAGTTCGGAGCCGTGAGCCGGTGGAAGAGATGCCCTTCGACCCAGGTGCGCTCCGCAGCGAGGGCCTCGCTCCGGCGGCTAAAGGGACCGAGGACCGGGCCGCCGGAGGGCGCAAGATCTGCCCACCAGCGGCCCTGATTATCCGGATCGACGTGGCTGGCGCGCGCGATTCTGACAGCGCCGATCGCCGCGAGGTCAATCTCCTCGCCGTAGACGCACCGCACCTGTCCGTCAGGCCTCACCAGGAGCGAGATCATGGCCCTGCCTCGGTCCGCGCCGGCCGAAGGACCCGGCGACGCGGTCGGTCCACCAGGAGACCGTCCAGGGATGCCTGCAGCCCTGAAAGCTGGGTGGCGATGTGAGCCCGGAGTCTGCCGTCGTCCCGGAGGTCTTGCGGGCTCGCGCCCTTCAGGGCCCGCTGGGCCGTCTGGACCAGGTCTTCGAGGTCGGCGTTCGACCGAACGTTCAGCATCCGGAACCGTTCGAAGAATTCCCGGATGTTCTCGACGGCCGAGTCCCTGAAGACCTTGGGCTTGCCGTCCTCTTGGCCGGCCAGGCGCTCTACCAGGTGCGAGACCAGTTTCCGAAACTCCACGGTGAATGCCTCTTCGGCCATGCGCACTGCCTCCTCGAACCGAGCGACCATGCGGCGCCGCTCCTGTTCGTACAGTTCCGGGTTGAGCTGCATGAGATAACTGGGCGGCTCGACCGACGGGAAGTCCCAGTCGACGGCAAACAGGCCCACCAGGGACGACGGGTAGTCCGCCAAGTCATACAGACTCCCCAGCCGCTGGCGTGCGGCCTGCTTGAGCGCGGGGAGCTGCGCATCCAGCCACCCGACAGCCTCGGCCAGTTCCTGCCGCATCCGGTTCATCTCATCGTTGAACCGGTCGACCTGATCCTGCCGGATGAGCCGCACGCCGGGGTCGGGGTAGGGAAGGCTCATCCCCCACCAGAGGGCCCGAATTCGGTTGCGGATCGAGGTGACGGCCTTGTAGGCCTCGGCCCGGGTGTCGAGGAGTTTCTTGGACGCAGCCAGGCAGTCCTCGTCGGCCCCAAACGTTTCTGCGGCCTGGGCCTTCTGCGAGGCCGTGAGGGTCTTGCGAATGCCGAACCAGGTGAACGCCACGCGCACCGCAGCCATGGTGGCCCGGAGGCGCTGGGCAGGCGCGGTTGACGTTGTGCGATCACTTCGGACTGTCGCTGTGGTCATGGTCAGTACTCCTTCTTGGGCAAGAAAGAACCGGTGATGGAGAAACGTCAATTGGCTGACGGGCCGCGGCTGACGCGGCGCCGGGACCTGCCGGTGTCCTGCCCCTTGCGGGTGTAGACGCCCGGCTCGTTGGCCGAGAGGCACCGGCCAGCGGCCCAGACCCTCAGGCGCTCGACCGACTCAGCCGCGGTCACCGCCACGGGGACGACGTTCCGGCTGGCTTCTTCCAAAGACACGTCCAGGAGGCGCGCCAGCCGGCAGCACGACCGGATCTCGGCGCCCGTCCAGTCGGCGTCGTCGGGCCGAACCTGGTTTTCTCTGATGCCAAACTTCTTGAAGTAGATCCTCCAGATGGCCTCTTTCTCGGCCTTGTCTGGAAGATCCAGGAAGAAGATGCCGTCGAACCGCTCGGCGCGGCTGAACTCGGGCGGTAACTTCGAGATGTCGTTGCAGGTCGCAATGAAGAAGACGTCCGACTCGTGGTCGTTCAGCCACGTAAGGAGCGACCCGAACAGGCGTGCCGAAACGCCCGAGTCGGTCTGGCCGCTGGAGGCCACGCCGGAGAGAGCCTTCTCGACCTCGTCACAGAAGAGGATGACCGGCGACATCGCGTCCGCGATCCGCAGGGCCTGGCGGACGTTGGCCTCTGTCTGGCCGACGAGGCTGCCCATGAGCGACCCGACGTCCAGATGCAGCGTCGGGCGGCCCACCTCGTTGCCGAGGGCCTTGGCGAAGGCGCTCTTGCCCGTGCCGGGGACACCGAGGAGCATGATGCCGCGCGGCTTGACGGGCTCGTCGGCGCCTCGGGGCCGGAGAGCCTGCTTGCAGAAAGACTTCATGGCACCGAGGCCTCCGATGTCGTCGAACCTCTCGCCGCCGCGGTGGAGGGTCAGGAGCCCGCTCTTCTTGAGGGCCTGGGTCTTGAGTTCCCAGGTCGAATCGGGTTCGAGGCGGCCGTGACGGACGAGCGACAGGCTGAACGCCCCCTCGGCCTCGAAACGGCTGAGGCCCGCCGCGGCATCCAGGAGCCGGGCCAGGTCGGCGTCCGGGGGCATCTCCCCGGGCTCGGTAGCGATGCCACGGGCGATCTCCTCGAGCTGGCGGCGGTCTGGCAAGTCGTGCTCGATGACGACGAACTGCCGCTCGAGTTCGACGGGAATCTGGACCGCCGGCGACAGGATCACGATGAACGTGCGGTTCTGCTTGCCCAGGTGGATCTGGTGGGCCAGGGCCTGGACGATCTCGGCGCCGGAGATGAACCGATGGAAGTTGGGCAGGACCAGCAGGGCCGATCCTTCCGGGCTGGCCAGGGCGTTCACCGACTTGATGGCCGCCAGTAGATCGCTCGTGTTCTCAGCGGGCTGGCCGTTGACCTGCAAGCCCCGGTCGATGTCCCAGACGGCCAGGGACCATTTGTGCTCGTGGCACAGTCGCGCGATCTCGGCGAGCGCATCCTCGTGCTCGCAAGACTGGATCCACAGGCCCGTGAAAGCGGCGGCGATATACTCGGACAGACGGTGTGCGAGCGTTGAAGGCATGAGAGGATTCCCCCTTTCTGTAGAGGAGATGGGTGACTTCAGGCGGTCCGTGGGATCAGTTCTTCGCCTGGTTCTCCTGGCGGACTTCCCCAGTGAGATGGAACTCGGCCGTGAGTTTCTCGTTCTCGACCACGCCGAGGGCTTGTTCAACGAGGCGGCTGGCGTCTCGGCAGGAGGCGCCGGCGAAGCCCTTCGTCTGCACGGTGGTCTTGCCATCGGGGCCGACGACGATCTCGATCTGTCTCATGCGGTACCTCCCATCTGGATCGTGAGTTTGATCGACCCGTCCGGCAGGGCTTGCTCGGTGACGGTGTGGCCGGCCTTCCGGGCCTCCAAGCGCGCCTTCTCGACGGCGTAGGCCTGGAGGAGCCGATCCAACTGGTGCTTCTCGCCCCAGGCGCCGCCGTAGTTGTCGTAGTGGACTTTCCCTGCCCCGGCGTCGACGACGACCGGGTACTGCCATCCGGGCAGTTGGACAATGAGCCCCTCGGCTTCGCCGCTGAAGAGCCTGGTGCGGCCGCGGAGGGGTACCGGAAGCCCCAGCCGCGAGCAGGCCGCCAGGAGGGCCGCAGGATCACGAATCTCGGTCCTTATGGTGACGATGTGTGACATTCTTGGCCTCCTTGTATGGAAGGACTCAGACGCAATGTAGGGAGTGCGGCAAGGGCTTGGGTTCTTCTCTTCGTGTCCGACCTCCTGTCTGGCGAAGTCAGGGCCACAACGGAACGATGGAAGTCGGCACAAGGCAAGCCGTGGACGTGAAAGCGCCACAGAAACCGAAAGGCTGCAACGCGCGGGACCGAGGCAGAATTACTCGAGGCAGTGTGGCCGTTCGTCAGTGACCAGGCTGCCTTGGTGCTGATGATCACGCGAACTCGTGTGAGGGCCAGTTACTTCAGGAAGGGCGACCAGAGATCGGTCGGCCTCATGTCGGGGTCGGTACGGGGCCGGGCTCGGGGGGCGTACGATCCTGGTCGTTCAGCACAGGCGAATCGCAGCTGTCTCTTTCGCTTCGTTCTCGAAATCCGCCTGGCTGGCGTACTCACAGACGACTTCGTCCGAAATCACGACGAGTCTCCCGTCGGACCGTTCCTTCAACACGAGCCAAATTCCTCCGCCCGAGTGCCAGGCCAGACCGCCGAGAGTCTCTGCAACCGCGTTCGCCTGCTGCTCGTTCATCTTCGTGGCTCCTTTCAGTGCACTGGATTCTACCCGCCGCGTTGCTTTCAGGTAAGCGCATTCTGCCGGGAAGAGGCAGATTGTTTGCAGGGAGATGGCACTGCTTCGGGGTGTGTGGTCAGCCTTGGCCGAATACGGGCCGTGTGCGGAGCACGCGGACCGGTGTTTGAGATTTGGGATTGTAGGAACATGGCGTGGATCGGCGAGGCCGAGATTTTCGCCCGCCACAGGCCACTACATGATTCAGGCCCCAGCATGGTTAAGGCTTGCGCGTGTGGCTTGCCTGTCATGCCGAAGATTGAGGAGCCGCGGACGCTCCTTCATCTTGCACACGGCGAGCGATTGTGTTATGCTCGGACCATCGTCGCCAGCGGCAAGGAGCCCCGTCATGTTGAATCTTTTGGTGGAGCGGCTGAAGCGGTTGTCCCTGCGCCGCGGAGACCCGGCAGGGGGGATTCGTGCGCCTGCCAGGCCGGGTGGTGGGTAAAGGGCATAAGCCGTTTCGGCCATAGACGACTGCCAGAGTTGCATGAACACACTGACGAGAGCCGTAGCGTCTCCGCCCACCGATCCCGACCAACATGTCCTTGCATTCACCAAATCGCTACCTGACACACCGGGGGGACTCCTGGTCGGGAGATATTGCTTGTGGAACCGAAGCGCTGAGGATATAAGAAATACTCACGTCAGCAGGCTTGCCGTGGCGGAAGCGGAGAGGCGTCTAACTCTGTTATTCTGAGCCGTGCGACGCGCAAAGCTTCCCCGCGGCTTTGAAGGGCGAGTGAAAGGAGGACGGCAGGTGAACGGCTTTCCACCTCGTCAGACAATTCGGGAATTCCTTGTTGAGTTCATGGGCAGTTTGGTCCCGGGTTTCCTCTTTGTCTTTCTTGCCACGGTGGGTTTCGGTTGGCCTGTGGCAGCCCTTTGCGGCGCTCTGCTTTCACCAGGTTCAGGAGCATCGCTCTCCTTTGCCGGCTGCGCCGAGCTGCTTGGTGTGATCCGTTTTGAGACCATCTTCTTTGTACTCGCGTTTTCGTATGTGCTGGGGCACTTCTTCTTTCGGCAAGACCCGAAGGTGCCAGACGAGAGCAGCGTCTTCTGCATAAGGCAGGCGCTAAAGTCAGGTGACGGGGCAGTGCGCTTTCCCAAGGTGCCCAAGGAGCTTTCCAAGAAGCCGTTGCGCCTTTTCTACCGATGCTGCAAGGTGGCCAAACTCAACCGGTTGGCGGAGTGGGTGCTGTGGTACGGAGATCGCTCCAGCCGGCCGAATGTCGAGTTTCCTTACCTTTTCCTGCACGAGTATCTGAAGGACCGAGAGCTCAAGCACCTGGCGGAGATGGTTCCATGGCACGGGGAAGATCCCAACACCCACCGCCACAGGACGAAGGCCTTTGTCAACATCCTGAAGATGAGATTGGAGTTCGCCTTCCCGGAGAAGTGTGGAACGATTACGAGAAATGAGGCGCATGTTCGTCTGATGTCTTCCGTCTGGTATCTTTCGAGGTCGCTAATGTGGGTCTCCGCCGCGGGTTTCGCTATAGCCTTGATGGCGGCAGGTCGGGCGTGGACGGATCTGGGCATCTCGCAGTTGGTGCGATTCTTCCCGCTTTTTCTGTCTTGTGGGCTCATCGTGATTGGAACGTTTTGGGCGCGGCACACGATTGAGAAGTTCTTCCACTATCAGCGTGTCCGTGAAATCATCCATGTGCTTGAAATGGCGTATGTTGCAGCGAAGGACAAACCAGAGATACTCGAGGATTTGAATATTGACCTCCACCACGACGGGGGGGAAGGACAGCCTCCATGCGCCGCTCAACCTGGTCGTTGAGCAGCAACTCTCAGTAGCCTCACATTCCCCTTCACCCTGGCCCGTTCGCATGTCAGCAGTCCAAGACGGACGAATTGGCTTACGTAGGCCGAGAAGGTTCTGCTTGCGATGGGTTTGCGGTTCTCCTGGCTGCAACGCTCCAGTTATGTGCTTGACACGGAAAGAGGGACACCCTACGAATCGCATGCTGAAATGAACTGACTTCGGATGCGCCCGAGTCGGACAAGGCAGTCCGCTACCATCTCATTCAGGACTCTCTCAAGTTCTGCTCTGTCCAAGGAACGAAGGCCCGCTTCCGTTATCCCGCCAGGGGTTGCTACGTTCTCTATGAGCCGCTCGAGCCTCCCTGTTCCTCCTTCAGCCCCTTTGGATAGACCCGCGAGCGTAGCAGCCGCTATCTGTCTGGCAATGGAGGGCGGAATGCCAAACCGGCCGCCGAGTTTCGCCCACAGGAGCCCCAGGTGCGCCCAGAAGGCGGGACCGCAACCGGCAAATACGGCGCATGCGTCGATTTGCTTCTCCGGGACGCAGAATACCGGACCGAGACCGCGAAAAAGCGCTGTTACCTGCCGGAGCCTTGCAGCGGAACTCCCTCTTGTGCGAGCAAGGAAGGAAAGGCCTGTCGCTCCGGTCGTCAACTGGGATGGGGGATGCACGTGGAACAAGCCCCCGCAACAGGGCAACCTTCTCCTCAGCCACGAAAGCGGGACCCCGACGGCCACTGACACCACCGTGTGTCTGGGCAGGATGGAGTCCACAATCTCGTTGAGCAATGCCGGCATTTGTTGGGGTCTGACACAGAGGAGGACCAGGTCTGACCTGGCCACGGCGGCTCTATTGTCCGTGGCGGCCGTGATGCCGAGCGCTCGGTGGATCTGCCGTGCCCTGCGAGGGTCGTGATGCGTTCCGAGGATCTCTTCTGCTTCGAGAATTCTGCGTGACAGAAACGCCTGGATCAGCGCCGAACCTATTCTCCCGATGCCGAGAACGGATACCGTTCCTATCCGTGCGACGCCCACCTCACGCCTCCTGCCCGTGCCACAGGCTTTCCGTCTCTTCTCGTTTGCGGATGAGCCTGATTGCCTTGCGGTCGACCAGGACTTCCGCGGGCTGCAGCCGACCACAGAAATGCGAGCTCATCGAAAACCCATAGGCGCCAACGTCGAAGAAAACGACAAGATCATTCTCGCGGGGCACCGGGACCGAGGGCATGGGCTCTGACAGGATGTCTCTGGCTGCCACCGTGTTGCCACAGATCACTAACCGGCTGCGTTTTTCTCGGGTTCGTCCCCTGTAAATCACCGTGGTGCGGTGGAACTGGCCATAGACATACGGTCGCGCGAAGTTGCTGAGGCCGGTGTCGCACCCGACAAACACCGTGCCGCATCTTCTCTTGACGTCCACGACCCTGGAAACCAGAACGCCCGCGTTGCCGATCACGCAACGCCCTGGCTCGAGTTTCAGCTCCACAGGTACCTGCTTCTTAAGGGAAAGTTTGTACAGGCGAGGAGAAACCTGCATCTCCAGCGCACGCCAATCAAAGGGTCGTTGCGATTCCCTGTAGGGTATGCCGAAGCCGCCTCCCAGGTCGATGTACCGGAGATCGGGAAACTCCCGCGCCGCCGCTATGAGTTCGTCCAGCTCCCGAAGAAAATGCCTCGGATCCAGGATATTGGTCCCGCTGTACATCTGCAAGCCGACCAGTCGAGCGCCGCTACGCTCCGCGAGCCGTCGAGCCCTGGGGATATCGGCCGTGTCCATGCCCAACCGGGAGTGGCGGCCGACGGCCACATTGATGGCCCCTCTGGGCGGCTTCATCTCCGAATTCAGCCTGATCCCGACCTCCCTCAGCCCGCCAATCCGGATGAACTTCTCCATCTGCCCGAGGGAGTCCACGTTGACCGCACAACGGGCCCGGGCGATCTTTTCGATTTCCGGTTCGGTGAAGTTGCACCCGGTCACGACGATCTCTGCCGCGCCAAACCCCGCCCGCGTGGCCAGCGCCAGTTCGCCGGGCGAGGATGCGTGTACTCCAGCTCCGCAGCTGCGCACCAGCCGCAGCAGGGCCAAGTTGGCATTGCTCATCACCGCGAAGTGTATCCGGAGGGGACGGTATTGGATCGTGTTGCGGATCCGCGCAAGGTTTTTGCGGACTCCGGCCGCGTCGTAGACGTACAGCGGCGTGCCGAACCGGTCGGCAATCTCAACGAGGCGTGCCTTTCCGACCATTGCTGGTTCGCCCCAGACCGAAATGCTAACCTGGTTTCTGCCGGCTGAAACCACCCGGTTCGAAAGACCGCAGCGTTCCTAGATGGACTGCAATGGAGCCTCCGGTATGCTAGGTCCGGCGGTTCTTCAACGCCAGAAAATTTGTGCCCGTGCCCGGAGACCGGTATCGGAGGCACAGGGTTACGCTCACGCCCGGGTTCAACGAATGCGATGCTATTAAACCCCTGCGCTACCAATATCTAACATGTGGGTCGCCGCGTTGAAGATAAGGCACGACTGCATCATGGGAAACCGCTGCAGGCAATTCAGGACGATGAGCATAGGAATGCCGTTCAGCGTGTACACCGAACGCGGCATCACCTACGCGCCCCAGATTCACACCCTGTATGGCAGGCCGGACGACGTCAGGTCATTCATAAACAGCCTCGCCAGAGACCCGAGGGTCAGGCACATGGAGTCTGACGGCGACACCGTGTTCCTCACGGAAGTGAGGAAAGACAGGATACCCTCCACGTTCTACAATCCCAGGCTCATCATGGTCAGGCCCGTGGAAGTGGACCTGGACGGCTACGAATACTGGCGGCTGGCCAGTTGGGACAGGGGAGCGATCAACGCCTTTATCCTGGCGCAAAAGCGGAACAGGAACATCGAAGAAGTGAGCGTCTTGAGTCTGAGAAAAGCGCAGGTGCGGGACGTGTACGTCATGCACCTGTTTCCGGAACTCACCGGCCAACAGAAGAGGGCGATTGAGCTTGCTCTGGAGCACGGCTATTACTCGTGGCCCAAGAGGACAGACCTGAAGAAGCTTGCGAAGATGATGGGCGTATCCGTTCAGACCTACCGGGAGCACCTGAAGAGGGCTGAAGGAAAGCTGATGCCCGAGTTCGCGAAGGCTATTAAATAGAGTGCCTTACATGTAAGGCCCAAAGGTCAAGCAACGTGGCTCCGTACTTCAATTGATTGATTGGTGTGGATACTCGCGGCCGGAACGGTTCCTGTCTGCAGCAGAAAGCCCACCAGGGGTGGTCGGTTAAGGACAGGGCCAGAGCCATGCACGCCGAGGCACAACGCTGAGAGCGGATTAGAGATTGAAGGCAACTGTGCGCACGGCGCGGCAGGCGACCCGAAGTTCAGGGTGTCGCCATGGCTGGGCCTGCATCTGCGGACAGGAGCGAGAATGACCGCAATCGGGCGCTTGAGTCGCGGCGAGGTCAGTGCGTCACTTGTTAGCCCTCAGCAGTCGGACGTTCCCCTTCACCCGTGCTCGCTCGCAGGTCAGTAGGCCCAGGCGAACGAGCTGGCTGACGTAGGCAGAGAACGTTCGTGATGCAATGGGTTTGCGGTTCGCCTGGCTGCAACGGTCCAGGTAGGTCTCCCAGAGGACGGTGCAGAGCACTTCCTTTTGCTGGCGCGCGATCTGGCAGAGCATCCTGTGATCCTCGGTCAGGTTGGCGAGCATCTGGCCGGACCTGGTTGCATGGGCATCGTTCCAGCCAGCGGAGACGTCGGACGGCATGATGGCCTCGTGTCCTGCCCGCTGGGCCGCCTCTGCCGCGTTTCTCAGGGTTTGAATCGCCACGCGGGCATCCCCGTTGCATACGGCTGCGATGCGTTTTGCGAGGTGAACCGGGCACCCGTTCTGAACGAGTGCCAGTTCAGCCCTTCGTGTGAGTATCTCGACGGCCTCCCCTGCTGAATAGGGTTCGAAACTGACTGTCCGCGGGTTGATCCTCGATACGATCCGCTTTTCCACCTCGCAGAGGGCGCCGAGGGTGTTGGATATGCAGATCAGGCCAGTGTTGCCGATGGCGTCCAGGCTGTACAGAACCCTGGCCCGCTCACAGGGCGCGATCCTGTCTATCTCGTCAAGCAGGATGACCATGCAGCGGTTGCCCAGGTGACGCTGCAACCGCTCCATCTTCACGCTGGATCGGTGCTCTTCGGCGCGGAAGATCTTCAACTCCGTGACGATCTGGTCCAGAATCTCGTACAGGCTGTCCCTGACCCAGCAGTTGATCACCAGGCAGGGCACTGCGGTCTCTCGCTGAATCCGGGCCAGCACAGCCCTTGCGGTGGCTGTCTTGCCCGATCCCGGAGCTCCATGCAGCCAGAGGTGAACCGGCTTTCGGCCGCTCCGCAGGGGCTCAAGGCGTGCCTCGATGAGCCTCGCCTGCGTGTCGCGAGCAACCAGGTCGGCCGGGACGAAGTCTTCACGAAGCGCAGCGTCATCTAAAATGATGCGCGTGGGGTGGTCGTTCACGAATTCGATATGAAGCTAAAGTTTATAAAGGTGTCCTTTGTGGGATGCGGACCATGCCGGCGATCCCGGGTCAGGGGTTGGTGGCCGGCACGACACTCTCGGGTTCGGCTCGTTCACATCCACATCTGGCGCGACCGAAAGCTCACCCCGTGCTGCCGGAAAAGGTGCTCTATCTTGCGGCAGGCCCCCTGGGGCAGCAGGAAGCAGCCGCTCGACAGTCGGACGCCGCCAAGGTCGGCCAGAAGGCCGCTGTAACGGTAAGCCGGTGTTCTGTGGGGATAGAGAACCCTGTTGAACCTGGCCTTCTCTGGCTGGGCCAGCCCTCTCAGATTGAAGGTGTAGAGAACAACGGGCTTCAGGTCCAGGAGATGGGCCGCGGGGATATCGAGCGGCCCGTTCAGGAACAGAAGCCTGCCTTCGCGGAGGATGTTGCGGAGGAGGCCAGGGTCTGTGCTCCTGAGTTGGCGGAGCGTCCGGACCGTGGGTTGCAGCTGGCGGTCGAATTCATACTCTGCGAGACGTTCGTTGACGAGCCTGGCCTGGCGGGGCGTGCGCACGAGAATGAGCAGGTCCACGTCAGACTTCGGTCCATGGTCGCCACGGGCAAAACTGCCGTAGAGTATGATGGTCAGTACGCCGGGCAGGAGGCCAACAACCTGCACGATCCTGCTCATGAGTCTGCGCTGTTCCATATTTGCTTACCCAACCTTTTCTCGAGGAATTGTGCAACCGTCCTGAGGTGCCTCATTACCAGCCGGGCGCGATGACCGTTAGTACCGTCGTAGCCCAGATCGCCATAGGCGAACCATATCCGCCTCATGGCGATGGTGATCGACGGGGGATACTCGCGGTTGGCGAAGGCCTGCCTCTCTTGGTGGGCGCCGAAGTGCATGCCTTGCCTGGCCGCATCTGCTTCAATAAGTTGCTCGACGACCTTGATAGCCAGGTCACCCACCACCGTGTGCTGGTGCTTCCCGAATGCCTCCTGCAGGGCGGAGAGTTTCTCCCTTGCGATCTCGAGGTGCCGGTCGCTGTCGTCCATATCGATCAGTTGTTACCGTAACGAAAACGCCCGGCAACCAGTCGCTTTTCGTTACAGTAACAACCCCTGTGGTGATATTGGCTCGAGGGGTTTTTATAGCTTACGGTCGGATCGCCAATGAAGGGCAGGGCACCCCAGCGTGTGCTCGCCGGGGTGTCCGCGATCTGGCGGCCTGCGCAAGCTTCTTAAATCGCGCCGCCCAAGATTCTCCATGAGGGCGGAGATCGAGGCATGGTGGAAACAGGCGCAATCTGACCTGCGGACGGCGGAGGTCAACCTGAAAGAAGGTCGTTACTATGCGGCGGTATTCTTCTGCCAGCAGGCGGTGGAGAAATCGCTGAAAGCCTTCGTGCTGAAGCGGAAACGCAACCCGCAGTCACCAGAGATGTTCGGTCATTCGCTCATTCACCTGGCGAAAGTGTGCGGTGTGCCAGAGCAGTTTCACAGTTTTCTCAGGGACCTGACGGCCGAATACGTCAACACCCGCTATCCGAGCGCGGCAGAGGAGCCGCCGGAGGCGCTGTACGACGAGACGATCGCCGCACGAACGGTTGCCTCGTCCAAGGAGGTTTTGGAATGGATCGAGAAACGTCTGTAACGGTCCGGCATTTTGCCGCGGCCCTGAAGAAGCGGATGAACGTGGATGGTCTGATCCTATTCGGCAGCCGGGCGCGGGGAGATCACTTTGTCACGAGCGATTTCGATTTTGTCCTGGTTTCGAAAGATTTCTCAGGGACACCCTTTACGACCAGAGCGTCACGGCTGTATGATCTGTGGCCCAGCCGCTGCGACCTGGAGGCTCTCTGTTACACGCCGGAGGAGTGGGCGAGGTTAAAAGACCGGCGCGCCATCCTTCTGAACGCGCAACGAGAAGGCGTGGTAATTGCATGAGAGAGCACGGTGGGTACATACTATGCTCGTGATAGTTTCCGTCTTCTTTCCACTTAATTATTCCGTTGACAATCGGTATCTGGCAGACATCATGTCAGGAGTTGTTTTCCACATGCACTGTTTTGGTGAACGTCTTGGTGCTTGCGGAGGTTTGCCGATGACAGAGAGGAACAAGAGCGACAGCGTTCAGCCAGATGGACATGGACAGCACAGCAAATCGAGGAATCTTGAATGGGAGGCTTTCCTGGAAGGCTACCGGAAAGCCACCAAGTTCAAAGAGGATGAGCAGAGACGACTGTATTACTTTGCGGGCGCTTACCTGGCAGCTGCCATCGCGCTCATTGGCGCGGTTGTCACGAGAAGCAAACCAGAGGATTCAATCCCGCCGTTGTTTTATGCGGCACTCAGCTTAGCCAATACCTTCTACCTCATCTTCTACTCCTACTCGAGTACCTGTCTCATGCTTTCCGCAAGTTTCCTCCACAAACTGACGGAAGAGTCGGAGGAATATGTGGGCAGAGCGTCGCGCTTCCTCGGCTGGGAGGCGTTCTCGTCAAGCAGCCACGCAAAGATTCGCAAGCTCGTAAATCTGCCAGTGACAGCCTGGAGATTGGTTCCACTAGGATTGGCCGTCGTTCTCGCCATATATGCGATGGACCCGAAGGACACCTTATCGCTGCTTGTCGGTATAATCAGCCTCTTGTGGGCGTTGTTTGGTGGACTTCTTTCCTTGGTGGCCAGTGTGGCGTACGCCATCAGGGCAGATAGACTAATAACACGCTCGAAAAGAACTCTGTAGGCGTGCATCAACTCACAGGAGCAGTCTGCGGACACCGTCTCCGGACTGGTTGTGTCTGGCGAAGCGGTGCGAGTGGACCGGCGACCATCCGGACACGTGGGCCGGGTCATTGCCAGCGGAAGTTGCAGACGAAGGCCGACCGGCACAACGATGTTGCACTTCAGTACAGTTGCGCAGGAACTACGGATTAGGGAAGTGCTCACGCATTTGGCTTGACAGGGCGCGGCTGCCTCCTATCATAAAAACCCAGTTACCCGGGAAAGGTTCATATTTGGTGCGAAATCTGAACCTTTCTCCAATCCGATTCCTGACTTGAGAACCCTTTTTTCGGCCAAGATCTGAGCGGATTCCTCCCTGGGGCCATCCCCCCGTGCGTCGCCCGTTGGCCTTATAAGCCTTCCGAGCCAATCTCATACAATCCCCCAAAATAGCGGCCTGAACGCCATCGGTAGGCCCTTTCCTGCGCCCATCAAAGGTTCGCCTTTCGCACCTTGTGAGAACGTTCCTGGAACGGGGGTGTGCGCGCTTGAGGAAGCATGACCCGAGACAACTGGGTACTGGACTTGAGGAAGTGTCTGACACCGGAAGAGGTGGGGCGGTTGAGGCGGACAACGAAAAAGCACGCGCTGGCGGCCCTGGAGTCAGGCGCCAGAACCCCTGTCCGGGACCGTTTCGTCGTGGAGCTGGCCTTGGCCACGGGCCTGCGCGTCATGGAGATCGTGCAACTGCGTTGCGGAGACCTCCTGCTCGATCGCGACGCGGACGCACTAATCGTTCGGCAGGGGAAGGGCGGACGCCGGCGGCTCGTGCGGTTCAGCACCGAATTCGCAAAATTGTGCCGGGAACACCTGCTGTGGAAGAAAAACGCCGGCGAGCCCATGGACTGCGAGGCTCCACTGCTGAGGTCGAGCAACACGGGCGGCCCTCTGACGACACGGGCGGTGCAGAAGGCCTTCAAGAGGTGTGCGGCGAGGGCGGGCCTTCCGCCGCGATACTCGATCCACTGCCTGCGGCACACGTATGCCTGTGCCCTTTACAAGGCGAGCGGCTACAACCTTCGCCTTGTCCAGAAGCAGTTGGGCCATGCGCGGATCGCGACGACGCAGGTCTACGCCGACGTGATGGACCCGGACGTACGCCGGGCCCTGGAAAGGCTGTACGCCTGAGAGGCCCGAAGCATTTAAGGCGGCGCCATCAATAGATGAAAGGGTGGTCGGGTGAACGGGACCCGAGGGTGGTTGTTTGGGCCTGGTGTGGATCTTCAAGAAGCTCCTGTGGGCGAACGCCTTCAGCACAGAGCGGGGCCGGATTACGCTGTTTGGCAGGATGAACTGGACGCTGTTCCCGTCCCGCGCCCTGGCGCGGAACCTGCAGACGATCGGCGACAAACTCGGCGAGGACTTTGTCTACGAGTTGGGCTACCAGGCCGGCAAGGACGCGGCCAAGGAGATCGTGAAGTACATGGGCCTGCGGCCTCGGGGCGGGTGGGCGACGCAGAAGGCCGTGATCTCGCTGCTTGAGTTCATCGGTTTCGGGAAGCCTGAGTTTGTGCAAGCGAAGATCCGTGGGCGGCACCATCACATCATCGTGCACGTCCGGGACAACCCGGTCATCGAGCACGGGGCGAGGATGTTCGGAGCCAGGTCGGTGGCGTGCAAGTGGTTCATGGGGGTTTATGCCGCCCATGGGGAGATGGAACTGGGCGTCAAACACGTTCGCCTGAAAGAAAACAAGTGCGTCCGTCTGGGGAACCCCTATTGTGAGTGGGAGACGAAAGCGTAGGACGCGCCAGTATCCGGACGGCCTTCTTGGCTGCATCGCAGCCACGGTTGGGAGGCCTGTTGTAGCACGTCTGAGCGAACTGGCACGCGAGTCGCTGCGTCAACCCGGAAGTTGGCGGTGCCTGGAGATTGTCTACCGGAACGAACCCCACACGCTGCTGGACCGGTTCTGGCTGTCGAGGCGGGCCGCCCGGGGTGCAAGGAACCGGCTTCAGGTTCTTACCGAGGAGCTTGGGCAAATAGTCCGGAGCATCGCACGTAAGGACGGAAGAGTTCGCCTGTTGAGCCTTGGCTCTGGTCCTGGCCATGAGGTTCTCGGGTGCATCAAGCGATTGCAGGACAGCGCGGTCGTCGAGGCCACGTGCGTCGATCGGGATGCTGAGGCCATCGAGTATGGGGAATCTCTTGCTTTACACAAAGGGCTGGCCGGATGCGTCCATTATGTCCGCGGCGACGTCTTCATCGCAGGCGTTCTGCCGCCCTGCCAAGACGTTGCCGTACTCTCGGGACTGCTTGACTATCTGGACATGAAGGCTGCGGTGTCGATCCTCACAAGGGTCCGCGAAACACTTACACCGGGCGGTGTTGTCCTCCTGGCCAATATGCGCCATCACAACATGGCTTCGACCATGAGCATGCTCGGGAACTGGCACTTGGTTTACAGAGAGCCCCGTGAGGTCGAGAGACTTCTCGTGGAGAGCGGCTACGGTGAGATCAAGGTGTGGCTCGAGTCTGAGAAGGTGTTCTGCATTGGGAGGGGATGGAAGTTGGGCCTGACCGGCACCCCAGCAGGTCCAGAGGTCGCAGGCACCGAAACTTGAGAATCGAGACTTCTCGCCAGTGCATTTCAGCAATCTCTGTCCGGTGTCTTTCCGGCATTTCTTGGCTAGGCGCCCACAACGACCTTCCCCCAGAGACCGGTGAGCTGCCTGGCGGTGTGCATGCGCGACGCCATCATCGTGGCGTCTGGCGCATGAACATGCTGGCGAGACGGTCGATATGTCGGCGCGTGCCCACAGGCGGCATCCACGTTTCGTGCGGAAATACCTGCGCCCGAAAAGATACTTGCCAACGCCTGGAGGCTGTGGCATGATTACCACTCGTACGGGTCCACGCTGCCATAGCATTGGGGGATGCCCGATGAGCGCCGTTGATCTGGTCCATCGACAACTCGAGTTCTTCAAGTACGTTCCGGGGTGCAGGCCGGGAAAGCGCGGTCCCGAACCGACGGGCCAAGGGATTGAGCTGGATATCGTGCTGCTGCCCGATCTTCTGCTGGACTTTCGGGACTATAATGTCCAGCATTTCAATCCGCACATCAAGACATGTACTGTCGGCGGGCGAGCGGCGCGCATGGCATGCGTTCTGCTCCATCTAATCAGCGACGACGACGGCACCCTCAACGTGCACCTTCTGACTCGCACGGGAAACCTGGGAAGGCTCCTTGTTGAGAATGAGTTCTACAGCACGGGGACCAAGAGGGTCTGGGCCCAGTGTCTCGAGAGCGTCAGTGTGGGTAATAGCGAACCCCGGTGTGCCGTATGGTACGAGCAGGCCAGCCCGCCGCAGCCCCAACGTGTGCTGAAGGGCCGCGAACTCAGCGCCGCCCTCTGTCGGAAACTAGGACATCAGACAATTCTCCGGCACGCACGGACCGTGTGCCTCACAGCGGTCAAGACCCCTGACTTTCAGCAGCTGCTTAAGCTCGTAGCGGACAACCTCGCCGCAGCACAGGCAGGCCTCTTTCTGGACACCTCGCGTGCGGCCAGTCTGCAAGACCTTGCCGAAAAGCTCCTCGGCGCGGTGGACGGGCTTGGTGAAGAGAAGAAACTGAGGATCTGCGGGCTCTTCCTGTCAAGCGAAACCAGCCAGCGGCTTGGGCTTGAGGAAGCGGCGGCTCTGTTGGCATGGTCGAAGAAGAAAGAGCTGCCTGTGATCCAGTACGGGGTCGGCGACGAGATAAGGTACGCTTTCCCAGGCGCGAATGCCGTCGTGGCTGTACCGGACAAGGCCGTCCCGTTCGGCACCGAGGACGTCTCAGAACGCTTCAAGGCCGGTGTCCTGCTTGCGTCAACCGTTCATCGGACCGTTGCCGCGATTGAGCAGCAGGCGACGGACAAGCGGGCACCGCTTGTGGCGACACCACCGTTTGACTGCGCAAACGTCTGGAGGAGGCTGAAAAGCGAATGGCAGCCCAATGAGTGGATACATATCCTTGCATATGGCCGCGACCTTGCGGCCGTCCAGACGTCGCAGGCCTTCTGTTCCTTCGAAGATCTTGTCGGCTCTATGCCGCCTGGGGGTAACTCTGACCACTTCCCCTCTTGCAGCGGCCTTCTGGCCAGGATCGAGCCTACGTGGGCGCAAAACCCGCCCTGGTTTTCCCTCAAAGGAGATGAAGGGCGATCTCTGTCCCTTCTTGCCGGCCAGCGGAGGAAAGGAACACTCAAGCAGCCAGATCTGGCCAGATGCGGCGAGCCGCAGTGTCACCACCCTTGCCGCCGGTCACCTAAACTACGTGCGGCCGCGGTCCTAATCGACCTCGACGGTACGCTGATGGACTCCACCGAGCAACGGACACGAGGACTCCTGGCTGCTTTGCCACACATCGACCCCTCCCGGAGCAGTCAAGACAGCGTGAACTTTTTCGAGAAAGAGGTCTACGGACGATGGGCCATCTTCAAGGATTTCGGATGTGGGGATTACCGGCAAGAGTGGAACCATCCGGGATGGTACATAACCTATCTGGTGTTGCGGCAGGACCTGCCGTCGCTTTCAAATCTCGATGCAAGTCCAAAGAACTGCCGTGACGAGTTCATGAAGGCCTATGACCGCGTGGCCGAGAAACATCGCCATGGCATACAGTCCGCCAGACGCGCTTTCTCTGGTGAGACCCTCGTTCCCTTCAAGGAGGCCCGCGACTTCCTGGAGTCTCTCAGGGCCAGCCAAGCGGTCCATCTGTACATTTGTTCAGAAGGGGTTCCCGATGTGCAGTGGGAGAAGATCCAGCGCGCGGGGCTCGACGCATTCTTTCCCAGGGAGCACGTCTTGACGACGGGCGAGGCGACCGAGATGGCGGAAGAGCGACGCCTTCTGAGCGCGGAGACGAGCAGGCTGGAGGAACGTCTCGCGCACACCAATGAGGAAAACGACCGGTTAAGGGACCGCCTTCACCAGATCTCCGCTATCATCGATGAGGTCCGGATTGTCCTCGGTACCACGCTTCAGATGGAAAGGATCTCTCGATCCGTTGAGCCCGAAAGGGGTCGGATAATGGACCTCATTAGGGCGGATAGGGAATCCGTTGATCTGCTGGAGAAACAGCTGCAGACAGCGGGCTTCGTGAACGCGGTGCTTGGGCGGCTTGCGGACAAGACGGGTCTGTCGTTCTATGCGGCGGTCATACGGTCAATCCTGCGCAATCAGCGGTCCCCCGTTGAAGAACTTCGGTCGATACGGCGTCTGCGTAGTGTCCAGAGGAAGTTCCGCCCGATAAAATTCGCGATGATTGGTGACAGGCATACAAAGGACATACGCCCGCCCTTGACGCTGCTCGGCCGCGAGCGGCTGTTGACCATTCGGATCGCTTCCGGCCGGTACGCGAACGCCCCCGAGGAGCCGCTGGAGGGGAACGATAAGTCTGACGCGCCCACCTTCATTGTCTATACGCTGGCGCAGGCCAAGGCGCTGCTCCTTACTAAGAGTGTGTGGGAGAAGGTGAAATGTGCAGATGATCCGCCCATTTTCGGTTGGCGCATCCTCGTCAGGAAGAAGGAGGTCGATCAACCCCCTGACAAGCTGACTGAGGACGAGTCGACCGTTGGGTTGAACTTCGTGCTGCGCGGCGTCGAGATGTCCCGGGACGAGTTCTCGACAATCAGCGGAATCTGTGCTGGTGTACTGACAGAATACCTGCTCCGCTGCGACGGCGCGGGCCGAAACGCGATTTTGTCAATCTACCTCGATGCTGAATCACGGAAGCTGCCCGCCGAACGGGTCCGCGCCTTGTGGTCGCTCCTGTGCGAGACTCTCCCCAGAGAACGACACCTTTGGGAACCGTACGGGGAGGATGTCTGCAGGCGCGTCTCGGCGGATGTTCATGGGCTCCTCGCTGCCAGCGGGGCGGACCGGGATGCCAAGACAGGTTGTGAGTTGCTGGACTTGATGGCCCTTATCGGGCCGCAGCGCAGCAGGAAGATTGCGAGAGATCTGCGGCAGGAAATCCGACGTCTCTACGGGGCATAGCGGCAATGAAACAGCCTAGAGATGCCGAAATGCCGCGGAAAGCGGCTGAGGAGATCCGATGGTGCCTGCGGAACGGCCGGGCACAGCAAGCCGCAGCGATGGCGGCAGACTATCCCAGTAGTTCAGCGCGCGACCTGCTGCTTGCCCAGGCGTGGAACAAGACGGGGTGTCGCAAACTGGCATACGATCTGCTCTTGAGGCGATTCCTGTTGGGTGACATCCAGAGGTGCCGGACGGACCTGGTGAAGGTGCTGCTGGAGGCGGCGTCTGGGGTCGACCCTGCGATGGAATGCGTCATGAAAGGCTCGTCCGCAGCGCGAGTGAATGAGTCCGCAAAGGAAGTACTGAGAAGATTCTACTTCGGCGGTATTCGGCAACGCGGTTCCAGCAGCCCGTTCGAGAAGGTCCGGCTTGCGTTGCAGGAGATCCGAGGAAGGGCAAGCCGAGCCGAGAGAGTCACTGACGAGGAGTACTTCATTCGCTTTCTGAAGACGTATGCTTCCTACACGCCGCTTCTGCCAGGCCGCCGAACCCTGGGGCTCGGCGGTGGCTACTTCGCGGCATTCGGGGGGTATGGCTGCGTGATCGACCCAGGGCACCACTTCTTGGACAACTTCCTGCGCGCGGGCTACTCCCTTGGGGACGTCCACTGCATCATCGTAACCCACTTTCATGACGATCACTACGCGGATCTCCCGGCGCTCTTGTCGCTGGTCTATCAGCAGGGCCGCGGCGGCGAGGGAATGTGTTCGACCACCACAACGGGACCAGCCCTGTTTCTTGACCAGGAGACGCACGACCGCTTCAGGCCACTTCTCGAAGGGAACCCCGCTCTTGGAAAGTGCACAGTTCTTCGGCCAGCGGCTGGTCAGAAGTTGGCGCTCACAAACAACGTGACTCTCGTACCGTTGCCGACTCGACACCAAGTCCACGGAAGACACACGGGTGTGGGGCTGGCGCTTCGAATCAGACCGCCGGGGTCTGCGAAAGAGATCACGCTTGTCATTACAGGGGACACGGGATGGGATGACACTCAAGTGGGGCCAGCGCTTCGAGTCTTCCGCGACAGTTCGCCCATACTTGTCGCTCACGTGAGCACGGCCCCTCCCCAGGAGGCCGTCGCGGCCCTGACCGGCATAGGCGAGGCTTTCTACGGCAATCACCTTGGGATTCATGGCCTGTGCAGGGCGATAGAGGAGACGAAGCCGTCCGTCGTAATCCTCTCCGAGGTCGGTGAAGAGCTGAAAGACTGTGTCGCCTCGTTGTCGGAGATCATCTGGAAGGTGTACGACATCCCCTGTAAGGTCGGGAACGACGGCTACAGACACGACCTGATCAGCACTCCCCGCGCAACATGAGCGACCGTGGCGCATCAAGACGGCTGAGGGAGCGAAAGGGCGGCAGAACCGCGCCTCAGTTGACCGCTCGGCCCGACAGCCAGGAGAAGAAGTCCCGAGTGAGGCTGCATCGCTGGTGTAGTTCCCAATCACCGCGGCCTTGCATCGGAAGAGAACCTGCGCGTTCAGGTCCTTGCTGCCGACAAGTTCGAAGCCGGTTGCGTTCGGGCGGCCGAACGTTTTTCTGCCGTTCGCGGTATTTCATCTGGCTCCCCGAGTAGGGTTCGAACCTACAACCTGGGGGGTTAGCAGCCACATCCTTCGCCTGCGCTCATTACCAACTCCTGCTGATCGCCTCAGTTGCGGTCAATACTTCAGCGCGGGCACGCCCTGCAGGGCCTAATGGAAGATTATGCTTCACCTTGCGCGAGGTGGTGACTGCAACCACCCCGTCTACTCCGGCATTAAGGCACTTCCTGACGTTTGCCGCTGCGTCCGAATGACCGGTCTCGATCTCAAAGGCGACGCGCTTTCCGCCGCGTGTGGCCACGAGGTCAATAGTCTTCCCGCCGCCGACCGCGAACTCCTCGGCGACCTCGTAGCCGCAGGCCCGGAGATGCTCGGCCAGGCGGCGCTTCCAGTAGGTATGCACGGGCCCGCCGTTCCTGTTCGAAGCGCCGTTGGGCAGCCCAAGCGCTTGCCTTCCTTCTTCTGTCAGGGCGAGGATTTTTCCCGTCCCGCCATGCAGAGAGATACTGGCCGACTCGATAAGCCTGCGGTCTATCAGGGCGCGCTGGACTTCATTGCCTTTTCGCGCCGACAGGCGCAGACGAGAATAACGATTCACCACAAAGGACTCAGGACGTTCGTGAACGTCCAACAGAAATTTCCGTTCCTGCGTTGTAAGCCGAATTGCGCACTCATCCCCCCTTATCCCCTCATCTCTTTTTTCCTTTCTTGGAATAGTGGTCTTCATGTCGTCTTGCGTGGCGTCTTGCCCGGAATCCGCCGCAGACGCCGGAATCGGAGCGGAATGTGTCTCTCGATGTGATGGTTCCGAAGGGGAGGGAGTCGGCAACAGATTTGCTCGTTCCCTTATCATCTGGTCGCTGACGCGCCCCTTGTCTATCTTGACGAGCGGCAACCTGACCAGGAACGGCCAGAACCAGCGGCCCTGGAGTTTGGCAACCGCCCAGCCCACTTCGAGCCGGCCAAGATAGTCGGTCTGTTCGCTGTCCAGGAGCAGGCAGTCCTGCATCATGGCCAGGTCGCCGCGGTGCTTGAGGTTGAAGGCAAAAGTGGTGTAGGTGTTGCCCAGGGCGGGCTTCGAGATCAGGCTGGGATGCTGGTCCAGGCAGATGATGGCCTCGCCGAGTTCGCGGATCTCCCTCAGGATGACGTCGGTGACGGTCTCTTCGCCCGTGGTTTCCTGCTTCTTCCGCAGCAGGATGTGGTGGGCCTCCTCGATGAAGACGGCGTGCTTGAATTCCTCGCGTGCTCCGGTTGCCATCCGGTAATGGTGGATCCAGAGGAGCAGGGATTCGATCAGGAAGGTCTTGTCCGCGTTGGTCAGGGCGTCAAGTTCAAGGACCACCTGGCGGTTGAGAAGGTCTGCGATGTCCAGGGGCGACTCGCTGTTCAGCACGCGGCCCATCTCGCCGAAGCAGAGGACCTCTACGGCGCGCATGGCAGACTCCATCCAGCCGGCCTCCCTGCCTTTGGTTTTCCGCTCGAGCAGGAAGTTCCTGACATCTGCCAGGGTGGGCATGCGTACCGGCGCCCCGTCGTAGACGCCGAATCGCCGGTACAGGCTGTCGATCGCCCGCATGAGGAGGACGGTCACGCCTTCGCCGAGGAAATAGGCGTGGCACATGACCTCGATGAGTTTTTTGAGCCAGACCGTGGCCTGGGTGCCTGGCGGCGGGATCAGCGGGTTGAACTGGAACGGCGCTATGTTGCGACCCACCGTCAGGACCACCAGGTCCCTGCATTCGGGCAGGGAGAGCAGGTCGCGGTAGTTGCGCTTCCAGTCAAAGACCAGAAAGGGCTTACCGGCCCTGATGAGGTCAAGGACCAGGAGGTAAGCCAGGTTGGTCTTGCCGCTGCCCGAGCGGCCGAAGATGCCGATGTGCTGGATGAATTCCTCCTCGCGTATGCCGAAGGGGTACTGCGGTTTCTGTGCGTAATACACCTCGCCTGCCGGGTAGTCGCCGGCGACCAGCGGTGCCGGCGGGGGCTTGAGGAGAACCTGACTGCTCTCGAAGGTCTCGTCCAGCCTCTGAGCCAGTTCGATGCGGAGGACGCGTTCGATTTCCCTGCGGACTGAAGCGTCGGAAACCACGTACTCCTGCCAGAGGAGGTCAAGTTTTGGTCCCATCACAGGCCTGAGTTTGCGGAAGACGTCATCGATCTTCATGCCTGCTCAGCCTCCTCTTCATGCCCATCAAGGCCTTGTATTCGTCCAGGAACTTGCGCCTCTCGTTGGCAAGATTGACGGCGTCCTCCCAGTACTTGAGCTGCTCCTTGCGGTGGTCGGTGGCCCGGCTGGTGATGCTCTTGTGAAGGCTCAGGCGGAGGAACTCCAGTTGCGGATAGAACCCTGCACGCCAGGGCGGCTGGAGGGTGTCGAGCTGGCGCATGGCCGCATCTCTCTCGTGGTCGATCTGCTCAAGGAAACGAAAGTTCAGGACCTTTCGCCGGGCCAGGGCGTCGTCGATCTCCTGGATGGCGTCGCGGAGGTTCCGGATGCGTTCGTCGAGAATGCCGGCCACCCCGGCACCGTTGGCATGGTTTTCGGGAGGGTCTTCTGGCCCCACGGCGGCAGCGCTACCGTTGCCGGTCTTCGCTCCCCTGCCTCTGTCGTTTCCGTTCATGCAAACCTGGCGGTTTGGATCCGCCTAATCCTCCCAGGCGATGCCGCCGACGTCGGATCGAACGATACCAGTTGCCAGGGCGGAAGGTGCCGGGACCACAACGATTCGCCGCGGTTCGCCAGCGAACCCCACGACGAGATAGGGTTTCTCCCGGGATCGCGCTGCCAGGGCGATTTCCCTGCGCAGTCGCACCCGCTCTTCCCTGCCGAAGGCATGTGCGGGCTCCTCACAAGCCATCAAGAGCCACCGGAAGCGTCTCCTACTGCTGTTCTTGGACCGAATCACGACGATGTTTCCCTGTGCTTCCACCATGCGATGGCCCTGCCCGAGCAGGTATGTCAGCCAGGAATCCCTTAACAGCTCAAGTTGGACGTAGTCGCCCATAGCCATGGGCTTGGCAGGAGTAATTTAAGAACGCCGCGAGTGCGGGATGCAGGCCTTGCCAATCGGGGACAAACAACCCCCAAATCTGTTGCCGTCGAAAAATGTCTTGCAGAATACTAGCGGCGAAAGATAATTAGATGGCGCTGGACGACGGTGGTCGATAAGAGATGGCGACAATGGTGAATCTGAATCGATAGGGGCTTGAGAAGGAGGAGCAGGCAATGTCCGACATTCCTACGTGCAATTGGGTCGGCGCCAGCGGAACAAGCTATACCTACTACATCTACGCCCTACCAGCCTCCTTCGGCCCCGATCAGCCTGGAAACTACATCTATGCCAAGCTGAATTCAGAGGGGAAGTGGGTTCCCGTCTACATCGGAGAAGGAGACTTGGCCGACCGCTCTGGTTCCGGCCACCACAAAGCTGAGTGCATCAAGAGGAAGGGGGCGACGCACTTCCACTGCCACAAGAATGCCTCAGAGGAGAATCGCAAGAAGGAAGAGGCCGACCTGCTGCTGCGCTACACTAACGCCTATGAACCCGATGGCTGCAACGAGAAAGTTGGCGGTTAGCCATTCTGGTGTTTGCCTGACCAACGCAGGCCAAGCCCGACGACATCAGGCTTACATCGTCTCACGCCAACAGCTTCGCCACATAGTCGTAACCGCCCGTCCGCTCAAAAAACAGGATGTGGCAGTCGGCGAACTTCTGCCTCGACCACGCGCGGTCACCGACCTTAGCAGAGTACCCCCGGAAATCTTGGGGAATCTCCGAAACGCATAACACAGTCACCGCTGGAGCGAAAAACTCCTCCGAAGGTCCACTCTTGAAAACCCCCGCAGACATGCGACAATGCCAATTCCACGCGTTTACCCGAGACGATTTATTGGGGAGCCGCGAAGCATGGCAAACAACCTGGTTGAAGGCGCCATTCTTGAAGGTCCGCACTGGCCAGAGCCTGTGCGTGTGCTCTCGGTTAAACAGCGCGCCAAGCGGCTGGAGATCCACGCGATTGGGCTGCACTCTCACCAGCACACGGCCAAGTTGATACCCATCGAGGACTTTGAACGCACCATCAAGGTCTCGCCGCCATCCAAGCGTGCAGCACTGGATGGCAACCCGGTGCAATTCCGCCTCGCCGCCGAGGCCCATCGCATTCGCCTTGCGTATCAGTACGACCCGCACTTCGCGGTGTCGGTTTCCCAGGTTGACGCGCTGCCCCACCAACTGGATGCCGTCTATGGCAGGCTCCTGACCCAGCCGCGCATCCGCCTCCTGGTCGCCGACGACCCCGGCGCCGGCAAGACGATCATGGGCGGCATGCTGCTGAAGGAGATGAAACTCCGCGGTCTTATCGAGCGCACGCTCATCATCACACCCGCGAGCCTGACCGACCAGTGGCGCCGCGAACTCCACGAGAAGTTCGGCGAGACGTTCGCGGTCGTCAACCGGGCCACGATCAACAGCGCCTACGGCCGCAATATCTGGGAAGACAGCCTCCAGTGCATCACCTCCATCGACTTCGTGGCCTGGCAGGATGACGTGCGGGACCTTATGCGCGACATCCACTGGGACCTCGTCATCGTGGACGAGGCCCACAAGATGGCCGCCTACCGTTACGGCACGAAGGTGGACAAGACCGCCAGGTACGAACTGGGCGAGTTCCTCCGCGAGCGGACCGACCACCTGCTCTTCCTGACGGCCACGCCGCACAAGGGCGACCCGGAGAACTTCGCCCTCCTGCTGCAACTCCTGGACCGCGACCTCTACGCAACGGGCGACATCCTCGCCGAGGCCGGTGCCCGCGATGAGAATCGCATCATGATCCGCCGCCTCAAGGAGGACATGAAGAAGTTCGATGGCACGCCGTGCTTCCCCCCGCGGCACGTCCGAACGCTGTCGTACCCGCTAACGCCCGAGGAACTGGACCTCTATGAGGCCGTCACCCGGTACGTGCAGCAGAACTTCCAGCGGGCCGAGGCCGAGGCCAACCGCAACGTCGGCTTGGCCTTGACTGTGCTTCAGCGGCGCTTGGCCTCAAGCGTTGCCGCCATCTCGCTTTCGCTGGATCGGCGCCTGAAGCGCCTCAAGGACCTGCGCAAACTGGGCCAGATCAAGAAGGAGTTCGGCGAAATCCCCGAGGACTTAGAAGACTTGACCGAGGCCGAGCGCTGGCACTTCGAGGACGACCTCATCGAGCGCCTCACGATGGCCTCCACAATGGCCGAACTCGACACCGAGATCGCCGAACTCCAGAACCTCATTGTCAAAGCCAAGCATGCCACGCGGCACGTGCCCGAGACCAAGTTCGAGGAACTCCGTAAGGTCATCTCCGAGCACGTCTCCGGCCGCAGCGAGCGCCTCCTCATCTTCACCGAGCACAAGGACACGCTCGATTTCCTCCTCCGCAAACTCAGCGACCTGGGCTTCTACTGCTGCACCATCCACGGCGGTATGTCGCTTCAGAAGCGAATCGACGCCGAGCGCGAATTCTTCGAGCACAACCCCTCGGTTATGATCGCCACCGAGGCCGCCGGCGAAGGCATCAACCTCCAGTTCTGCTCGCTTATGGTCAACTACGACATCCCCTGGAACCCCAACCGCCTGGAACAGCGGATGGGCCGCATCCACCGCTACAAGCAGCAGAAGGAGGTCATGATCTTCAACCTGGTCGCCGCCAACACCCGCGAAGGCCAGGTCATGCAGCGGCTGCTCCACAAACTCGATGACATGCGGAAGGCCCTCGGCAGCGACCGCGTCTACGATGTCATCGGCGAGATCATCTCCGCCCCCAAGTTCGACGAACTCATGCGCGACTGGCTCGCCAGCCGCCGGACGATGGCCGAAATCCTCGCCGACATCGACGTTCACACCGACGACGCCCAAGTCGCACGCATCCGCGCCGACATGCAGGACAAGGCCCTCGGCTCCCGCTACATCGACATGACGGCCCTGGGCGAACAGCTCCAGCGGAGCAAAGAGCAGCGCCTCATGCCGGAATACATGGAGCGGTTCTTCGTCGAAGCCTACCGCTCCTTCGGCGGCGCCATCGCGCCCGTCAAGGACGCCAAGGGCGTCTGGTCCATCAGTCGCGTCTCGCCGGACCTTCGCAAACTCCCCGAGTCCATCGAGCGTCGCTTCGGCAAGGTCGGCACCACCTACCCCCGCATCACTTTCGACAAAGACCAGACCGGCGCCTACCAGGAAGTCGAGTTCATCGGTCCCGGCCATCCGCTCTTTGAGGGCATCGTGGACCGCGCCTTGCGGGAATACGGGCCGGCGCTCCTTCGCGGCACGGTCTTCTACGATGCCGATGCCGACCGGCCCGAGGTCCTTTGGCTCCTCAAGGCCGGCATCGAGGACGGGCGCAGCCGCCCCATCGGCCAGCGGCTGTTTGCCGTCCACGCCGTCGAGGGCCAATACCACAAGATTCAGCCCTACGCCCTGCTGGACCTCAAGTCCCCCGACTCGCCGCCCGCGCCGCCCGCGCCGCTGGCCGACGCCGCACACGAGGAAGACGCCGTCATCGACTGGGCGCTGGAGGAGATCGTAAGCCCGTACTTCAAGGAGGTTTCCGACCGGCGCGGGCAGGAACTCGCCATCAAGGAGAAGTACGTCCGCAAGTCGCTCCAGTTCCTCATCAGCGAGTCCAACAAGAAGATCGCCCAGTACGACCGCAAACTCCGCGAGTTCCTCATCGAGAACGACCCCAAGCGTCTGAATCTCCAGGGCAACCGCGCTCAGGAGGTCGAGCGCCGCGACCAACTCTCGCATCGCCTGAAGGACCGCTTGGCGGAACTGGAACACGAACGACACCTGGCCGAGCAGCCGGTCGAAGTCGTCGGCGTGGCCGTCATCCTGCCCCTGGTGTCGGCGCCCTTCGCGCCGGCGGCCGAAACCCAGGTGGCTCAGGCCATGAAGACCGACCCCGAGGTCGAGGCCATCGCCATCCGCGTGACCAAGGAGTACGAGACCCGCGAGGGCCGAAAGCCCGTCTCCGTCGAGGAGGAAAACTGCGGCTGGGACATCACCTCCCTTGCGGGCGGCCAGGTGACCCGGTATATCGAGGTCAAGGGCCGCGCCGTCACCGGTTCCGTGGCGCTTACACCCAACGAGTGGATCAAGGCCCAGCGCTTCGGCAAGGACTACTGGCTCTACATCGTCACCGGCTGCCGGTCCGAGCCGCGCCTGCATTTGATTCAGGACCCTGCGGCCAAGTTGCGGCCAGTGGAGGAAGTGAGCGTAGTGCGGTATGTGGTGAAGGCCGAAGAATGGCAGAAGGTGTCACACCAATGACCGAGCCCATCAAGTGCAACCTGTCCGGCAACGCACTAGACTACCTCCTCATGGCTGGCCAAATGGCTCAAGAGAACACGCCGCGCATGCTGAAGCATGCCGTGGCAACGCTTGCCGATGGCGTCGAACTCCTTCTGAAGGCTCGCCTTGAAGTTTACGACTGGAGTCTGTTGTTCAGAAACGTGGATGATGCAGACCGCTCCAAGTTCAAGCGCGGTGACTTCCAATCTGTCACCGTGGAGCAGGCGGTCAAGAGACTCAACGGAATCTGCGAGATTGAGATCGAGGAACGGCACATCGAGGTTCTCAATGCTCTTCGCAGACTCCGCAACCAGATCCGACACTTCGCCGTGACAACGGATCGGACCACGGTCATTTCCCTTCTCGTGAAAGCTTACGGATTCGCGGTTGATTTTGCGACCAGGCACCTTGAGGGCGAACTCGACCAAGAGGCCAGCGAGAATCTCGCTCACTTGCGCCGCTTGCTTGGGGAGTTTGAGGAATTCGTAGTCGCTCGCACCAAGGAGATCCAGCCGATTCTGGACGACCAGACCTACGCCACCCATGTTGACTGCCCTCGATGCCTTCAAGAAACCTTGTACCCAGACGGTGGGCAAGCGTCCTGTGCCTTCTGCGGCTACAGCGCTAACGGCGAGACCGCTGCCTCCGACTATGTTGACCAGCACTATAACCTCTCTTACAAGGAACGCGCGATCGAGAATCCTGTGCACGATTGCCCGGAATGCGGCGTGTCCGCCGCCATTTCAGTCGACGATGAGGGCGGGATTCTGTGCCTTTCCTGCGGCGAGACTTCTCATCTCCAAGCCTGTGCAAGATGCGGGAATTCCACTTACAAGGAGTACTGTGACTACTGCCAGTATCAGATCGAGAAGGACGACTGATGCTTAAACGCCTTATCGAAGTCGCGCTGCCGCTGAAGGAAGTGTCCGAGCAGTCGGCGCGGGAGAAGTCTATACGGCACGGCCACATTTCCACTTTGCACATCTGGTGGGCGCGGCGGCCGCTGGCGGCGTGCCGCGCGGTGGTGTTCGCGTCGCTCATACCGGACCCGGACGACCCGGAGTGCCCGGAGTCGTTCCGGCAACTGGTGCGGACCGTCCTGGGGGACGGCCGCTACAAGCCCAAGGGCGAAAACGGCGGCGTGGTCGAGGATACGCCGCGCGGCCGTGTCCTTGAGTTCATCAAGCACCTGGTGAGGTGGGAGAACTCGAACGAGCCGGAAATCATCGAGCCGGCCCGCAAACTGATTGCCGCCGCACACAAGTTCCTGCACCCGGATTCCAAGGACCCGGCTCCCAAGGTCCTCGACCCGTTCGCCGGCGGCGGGGCCATTCCCCTGGAGGCCCTGCGCCTGGGGTGCGAGGCCCACGCCATAGACATTAACCCGGTGGCCCACCTGATTGAACTCTGCACGCTCGTCTATCCGCAGAAGTTCGGCCGGCCCCTGCCCAAGGACGCGCCTCTGCCGCCGTACATCGAGCGGCTGATCGCCCACAACAAGGCCCGCGGCAGGACCGGCGCCGATGAGTACCCGCTTTTTGAGGCCAAGGCCGCTTCCGGCAAGAAGGGCGAAACGCCCAAGCCCGCCGATGACGACCCCATCCCGGACGTCGAGATCACGGCGGCGGAGTACCGCCGCAACCCCCTTGCGGCCGATGTGAAATACTGGGGCCACTGGGTCCTCGCGCGGGCGCGGAAGGAACTGGCACAGTTCTACCCGCCCGACCCGGACGGTTCCGTGCCCGTCGCTTACCTCTGGGCGCGCACGGTCAAGTGCCCCAACCCAGCATGCGGCGCGACGATCCCCCTGGTGCGGCAACTTTGGCTCTGCAATCGCCCTGGCCGCAAGGTCGCTCTGCGCATACAGCCTATCGCCAAGACCAAGCGATGCGACTTCACCATTGCGGAAGGCAAGGAGATCGACTTCGACCCCAACCGCGGCACCATGCAGAAGGGTAAGGCCATGTGCCCCTTCTGCCAGACGGTGGTTAGCGGCGAAGGGCTTCGCACCGAAAGCAAGGCTGGCCGCATGGGCCAGCAGATGATGGCCGTGGTGACCACCAGGTCTGGCCTGGGCGGTAAGACCTATCGCATCGCCGCTAAGGCCGATGGAGATGCCTACGGGCAGGCGGCAGATGCGCTACAGCGGGTTCTCGCGGCCAGCGGCACCACACTGATTCCCGATGAACCCATGACCCCGGACAGGCCTTCACCGAACAGTCGGGGGCTATCGTGTGTGGTGCGGTATGGGCTCCACTCCTTCGGGAACCTGTTCAGTGACAGGCAGAAACTGGCGCTCGCCACGCTGGTACTGGACGTTCGCCGCATCATGGGACAGATGGGCAAGCACAATGAGGGCGGGCGCAGTGAGGCGGTGAGCACTTACTTGGCGATGGCGTTTGACTGGTATGCCGACAAGTCCAGCGTTCTTACGCGGTGGCACAACTCGCGTGAAACGGTTTCCGGCACATTCAGCCGCCAGGCGCTGCCAATGGTGTGGGACTACCTTGAAGTGGTCCCACACGGCCAGGCGGGTTCCGGCGTCCTTGCAGGGCTGGACTGGTCCGCTCGGGTCATTGTCGCCCTCGCAGGCGTGGCGTGTGCCGGTGCCCCAGCCAGGGCCTCCGCCGACCGGCTGCCATTTCCGGACGCTCTTCTTGATGCTGTCATTACAGATCCCCCGTACTACGATGCCGTGCCGTATTCTGACCTCAGCGATTTCTTCTACGTCTGGCTGAAACGCACAGTCGGCGACATCTACCCGGACCTTTTCCGCACGCCGCTGACGCCCAAGGCGCAGGAGTTGATCGCCTACTACGGTCCTGGCAAGCGCAAGGTCAACAAGCCGCCGGCGTGGTACGAGGCGGGCATGGCCAAGGCGTTTGCCGAGATGCATCGCACGCTGGATGCAGACGGCATCGCTGCCGTCATGTTTGCCCACAAGACAACGACTGCATGGGAATCAGTCATCGCGGGCCTCCTCGGTTCGGGCCTCCTTGTCACGAGCAGTTGGCCGTTCCACACGGAGATGAAGACCCGCATGGTCGCCCACAACGCCGCCGCCCTTGCGAGCAGCGTAACCCTCGTCTGCCGCAAGCGCACCGCCGGCGCCGGGGAGGGCCTGTGGGACGACGTGCGGCAGGAACTCAAGGGCGTGGCCGCCGAGCGGCTCGATTTCTTCTGGAACCAGGGCATCCGGGGGGCGGACTTTTTCATCTCGGCCATCGGGCCGGCCCTCTCGGTCTTCGGCCGGTACGAGCGGGTCGTCCGCACCAGCGGCGAGCCGGTCACCGTGGGCCAATTCCTCGACGAGGTGCGGTCGCTGGTTACGGCCTACGCCCTGGCGAAGATCATGAAGACCGGCAAGACCGGCGCCATCGACGCCGAGACGCTCTTCTATGTCGTCTGGCGGTGGTCTTACAGCGGCGGCAAGGTCCCGGCCGACGAGGCGTTCAAACTGGCCCAGGCCCTGCGCCTTGAAACCGACACGATGTGGGACCGCACGGGCGTCCTTGAGAAGGCCGGCGAGAACGTCCTGGCCATGCCGATTGAGAATCGCACGCGCATCAAGGACCTCGGCGAGCCGCAGGCCGACGGCCGGCCCGCAAGCGTCATCGACGCCCTGCATCGGCTGTGCGCCCTGCGCGACAAGGGCGACACGCCCGGCATGGCCGAGTTCCTTGCCCGCAGCGGCCACGCCCGCAACGAGACGTTGTGGGTCGTCGCCCAGGCCATCAGCGAAATCCTGCCCGACGGCGACAAGGAGAAGCAGTTAATGCAGGGCCTCCTGGCCTCGCGCGACCGCCTGGCGGAACTGGCGCGGGAGGCCGGCCAACTTCCAGGGATGGCTTGATAGCGGAGGTACAACATGGCGCGCGACACGACGCCTGAAGAAGAAGCCACGCGGCACGAGATGATTGCGGCCTACAAGGTGCAAGAGCACGCGCCGGACGGGTTCAACGACTGGGGCATGTTCACCGCCCATGTGGTTCACGCGCAGCGGATCGAGATACGGCGGCTGCACGAATTGCTGCAAGGGCGAGGTGTCGGCCCCGGTGAATGGGAAGACCCGCTGGATGGTAACCAATAACCCCACTTCGTGAGCGAGAGGAATCTATGCCGATCACAGACCAGATGATTGACCAAGCGTATTCTGACCTCAAGGGCACCTGCGGCGGTATCCGAAACGACTACTTCGGCCTCCTGTACATGGAGAAGGAATTGAAACTGCCGCGCGAGCATGCAATCCTCCAGGTGGCGTTCGGCGGGAACGATTACGGTATCGACGGGTTTCATTTTGACCCCGAGAAGCGCAACCTTTACCTGTTCCAGTTCAAGTGCTCGGACTCCCACGCCCAATTCAAGCCGTCGTTTCAGCGCCTCATTGATGCCGGGATGGAACTGATCTTCAGGGCTGGCGCCCAGGACCAAGGCAAGAACCAGATGCTCCTGCAGCTGAAGAATTGTCTTCGGGAGAACCTCGCGGTCATTCAGCAGGTATTCATCCGTTTTGTTTTCAAGGGTGACCCCGAAGAGGCAGACCGAAGCCAAGTCCTCGACAAACTGCGCGAGGATTTGGAGAACAAACACTATCTGATGAAGGATTTCTTCGACAGACCCATAACATTGGTAATTGACTTCCGGTCCACGTCCGGGAAGGTCGGAGTGGGGTCCCATGAAAGGAAGACACGTACCTATAGCATTGAAGTTGATGATACACTCACTCGCACTGGTCCCAATGGCGAGTTAATGCACATAAGCTTCGTGCGAATGAAGGACCTTCATGCCATGTACGACGAGATGGGGCAGCGGTTCTTCGAGCGCAACATTCGGGCGGCATTACCGGAAGACGCGATGGTCAATCGCGCATTACTTCAAGCTTTCAAGAGGATTGTCCTGGATGAAGTGGATGCGCCAGCGGTCTTCGCCTTCAACCACAATGGCATCACCCTGTGGGCCGAGAGAATCGAGAGGCTTGACGGCCAATACAAGATCACCGAACCACGCCTGCTGAACGGCGCTCAAACTGTAACAACGTTCGCAAGCTTCTTGGCGCTGAACAAGGACAATCGGCGGTTGGAGGAGCGTCGGGTCGCCCTCAATGAAATCCGCGTGATCTGCAAGATTATCACGAACGCCACGCCAGACTTCGTTACCACGGTGACGATTAACAACAACCGCCAGAACCCCGTTGAGCCCTGGAACTTGCACGCCAACGACATGATTCAACTGGAGTTACATGATAAGCTCCTCGATGACCTAGGAATCTACTATGAGCGTCAGAAGAACGCCTTCGCCAATCTCAGTGACGAGGACCTGGAAGAGATGGGGGTTACCGAATACAAGGCGATTGAGTTGGTGCGGCTGGCGCACACGTTTCTCGTGAGCGACGGTGAAATCGTCAAACTGTCCCGCATTCGCCAAGTGTTCGAGGAAGAGAAGCAGTATGCTCAAGTCTTCGGTCCAAGCCGCCTGACCGCAGACTCGCGCAAGATCCTCCTGTGTTACAAGATTCAATTCCGGCTACGCCGACTCATGAATGAGATCGTGGACAAAGGGCCGAACAAGTACAGCTACATTCACCGCGCACGGAACCTGCTTTGGGCGCTACTCTGTCAGGCTGTTCTAAATGATGAGAATGTGGAGGACCAAGCGGAAGAATATGGCCGCGGGTTGACGGTCGAGGCCAATTACACGGAGTGGCTTGCCCGTCTAGCCACAACCCGATGTCGGTTCCTGATTTCAAGTTTACTCGAAGACAAGGACAATGCCGCGAAAGCGGAGGAAGGCAACTTTGGGTTTTTCCGGACCAATACATCCTATAAACAGTGTATGTTGCTGGCTTACAGGAAGTGGAAGTGGGTGGAGAAGCGGTTGAAATAGGTAAGGCTGAGCGCGATGAGCGACGTTCTGGTCTATTGGCGCGACTACAAGAAGAACCCGGCCGAGGCGTCCGGCGGCACGTGCCGCTGGCACTCAAACGCCCGTATGTTCGCCGAACTCCATGCCGGCGACCGGCTGTGGATGGTGACGTCTGGCAAGAACCTGGGCCAAGAAGCGGAACAGGCGGGATTTCTGGTGGCAGCCTGGCAGGTGCGTGAGGTGGCCGCGAACCCCGGCGACGATCCGGCGTATCCGTCTGATCGGTATCGCTACCGCGTGGTGGCGGATGCGACGGCGTCCATTCCGTTCGACGAACCCGTTCTGGTGGACCACATCGTGCGGCCGGCCGGGTGTGACAGGGCGGCGGCAATCGGGCGGTTCTTGCAGGGGCCGCGAAGGCTGAAGGACGAAACGGTGCGGCTGCTGCGGTCGGCAGCGGGGCCGCAGATGGCGGTGCAATACCTGAGAGGGAAATGACGATGAGCACGATCAGGCCGTGGCGCATGGTGGTGACACCCCACGAGGACATTCGGCAGGGGCGGTTCGACGCCTCGGTGTTTGCCGCCAACCTCGGGCACGTCCTTGCCGGACAGGGCGCGGCGGACTACCGCGACCCGGCGACGTTCTTCAGGAAGACCTACATGACCGCCGGACTGTCCCGGCTGCTGCGCGAGATGATGGGGCGACTGTCGGGGCGGCTGAAGTCCGAGCCGGTCATTCAACTCCAGACGCCCTTCGGCGGCGGCAAGACGCACACGCTCCTGGCGATGTACCACCTGCTGAAGTCGCCGCGCGAGGTGTCGCGGCTGGACTCGGTGAAGAAACTCCTGGACGGAGCGAACCTGAAGGAAGTGCCGCCGGCGGCGGTGGCGGCGATTGTGGGCACGGCCATGAACGTCAACCGCGACCGCACGCCCTGGGGCGAAATGGCCCACCAGTTGGGCGGGGACCGACTTTACCAGATGATGGCGGCAGACGACCGGGCCAGGACGGCACCGGGCACGAAGTTGCTGGGGGAGATGCTGGAGGCGGCCGGCCCGTGCGTGATCCTGGTGGATGAGATTCTTTCGTACCTGATCAACGCCAGCGCCATAAAGGTCGGCGAGGGGACGCTGCGCGGGACGGCCCTGACGTTTGTCCAGCAACTGACCGAGGCAGTCTCGAACTGCCCGCACGCCCTCCTGGTCGTGACGCTGACGAGCCAGTTGGCCGAGTACCTTGATGAGAACGCCGAGCGGGCCTATCAATCGCTTGAGAAGGTGATGGGCCGCGTGGAGACCGTGAAGACCCCGGTCGAGGGCCAGGAGATCTACGAGGTCATCCGCCGGAGGCTGTTCGAGGACCTCGGTGACGAGGAACACCGGCGGGCGACCGTCGAAGCCTACTGGGCGATGTACAAGCGCCTTGGCGACGACGTGCCGGCGGCTTGCCGCGAGCCGGCCTACCGAGACCGCATGATGATCGCGTACCCCTTCCACCCGGAGTTGATTTCGGTGCTCTATGAGCGGTGGGGCTCGATTCCGGAGTTCGAGCGAACGCGGGGGGTGCTGCGACTCCTGGCGTTCGTGATCAGCCAACTCTACCAGTCGAAGGACAACGACCCGCTGATCCAGTCATGCAACGTGGAACTGGGGTCGGTTGAGGTGCGGCCGGAACTGGTGAAGTTTATCGGCAACCAGTTCCACGGCGTGATCGACACCGACATCGCCGGGAAAGACGCCAAGGCGCCCGAGATTGACCGGCAATTGGGGAGCGAGTACGCGAAGGAGTCGGTGTCGGAGAAACTCGCCAAGGCGATCTTCATGTATTCGTTTGGCGGCGGGCAGCAGCGAGGCGCCACGCTGCCGCAACTTCGCGTCGCGGCACTGAATCCTGAACTCCCCCCGCCGTTCATCAGCGACGCGGCGGATCGGCTGACCAAACGCCTGTGGCACCTGTATCAGGATAGCGGCCTGTACTACTTCGACGCCCAGGCCAACCTGAATCGCATCCTCGTTGAGCGGGAAGAGATGGTCCGCTCCGAGCCGGACAAGGTGAAGGACTTCGCCCGGGCGCAACTGAACAACATGATCGGCGAGCAGTTGTTCCGCGTGTTCCGGTATCCGCAGGAGGACCGGGATGTGGCCGACCAGCCGCGCCTGGGGCTTGTGGTGCTGGACCTGCACCAGGTCGTGGCCGAAGACAACATCCCTGACGACACGGCCGCCTTCGTCGGCCGCATCATCAAGCAGCACGGCCAGGGGTTCCGCAAACACGCCAACTCGCTGGTCTTCCTTGCGCCCGACCACCAGCGTGCATCGGAGGTGCTGGATACCGCGCGACGGCTTCTGGCCCTGCGAAACATCGACGAAGACCAGACGACGAAGAAGAAACTGACGGAGGAGCAGAAGAAGGACTTGGCGGGTCGGCTCAAGGAGGCCGAGGCTCGACTGCCGGCGGCGCTGGCGGCGGCGTATCGGCATATTGTTGTGCCCGCAGAGAACAAGACGCTGCGCGCCTTTGACATGGGGATCGCCACACTCGGGGCAAAAGACCTCCTGAGCGAAAAGGTTGCCGAGGCGCTCAAGGCCAGCGACCAATTGCTCGACCGGCTGGACCCGGCGCTTCTTATCGGCCCTCGGTGGAAACTGTGGCCCGAAGACCAGGAAATGGTTCAGGTGTCCGTCCTGGCCGGCTACTTCACGACGCTGACCCACCTGCCCGCGCTAACAGCACCAGAGGTTTTGCAGGGAACGATTGCCAAGGGCGTGGAGAGAGGCTTGTTTGGCTATGCGCTGGGCGACGGCCCTGCCAAGAAGTTCGACACAATCCGTTTCAAGGAACTTGCGACGGCCGACCAGTGCGAGATTACCGACTCGGCCTGGCTGCTGCGCCCCGAACTGGCGAGGGCCCTGTTACCTGAGAAGGAGAAGGTGCCGGTTGGCGAGGGCGCCGGCGCGGAAGGCCAGGGGGAGGCAGGTCAGGCCGGCGGCGAAGGCGCTGGCGAGGGGGGCGGCGCCGCTGTTGGCGGCGGTGTCAAGATCGTCGGCGGGGAGCGCCGCCTGAGCCGCGTTCGTATTCAGATGCGTGTGCCGTGGGAGAACTGGCAGGACATTTACAATGAAGTCATCGACCCCCTGGCCAAGGAGGGTGCGGACATCCTCTGCGACGTGACCGTTGTCGCCCAAGGCGACGCCGTGATACGAGAGAACACGATCGAATTGGGCATAAAGGAGTCTCTCAGCCAGCGCGGCCTTGAGGCCAAGATTGAGACGAGCTGATTTCCGTCCTGCTATGTCAGGAATTGCCATTCGTAACGGCTCTCGGTGGGGGCAGCGCTTGACGAGGGTGACAGAGCCACACGCGAAGCAGGGGGCCTGCCGCCTTCCGTCCACATCACTCCACATCGTGCGCCCACTCCGATAACGTCCGGGTTACACAATCCCACACGCCGGTGTACGGTTCGGCAGCATGAATCAACAGCCGGACGTCGCCCTCGATTGGATCGTTGGCAGTACGAGGGACTCTTAACACCTGATACCCCGCAATGTGTACCTTGGGCAGCCGCGACAGCTCCGCACGCTTGGACATAAAGTATTTCTTGGACGTGCCGTCCAGCATATCATCTATTGCAAGAGTGTGCACCAGATCACTTGGCGGTTTGAGCGCATCATGAAAGAAGGGCACAACTCGACGGGCGAGATTGTCCAGGTCGAGCTCCTGGCCCTGCCTAGGTGGGACGTAGAGAATGGTTATGCCGACAAGCGTCAGCAGCGGATGGAGAAGAGGTTGGTTCTTTAGCTTCGTGAGGGCTTTCTGGACGGATTGCTTGAAGGCCGTGACCTCACCTTCTTTCGTCGGCGGCGGGGCTAAGGCAAAGCTGAGGGGACTGCGAAGCAGCAAGTTCCTTAGGGGCTGAATCATCGACGCGTAGCACAACTTGGCCTCACTCTTGCTGCGGCTTTCGGCGCGACCGCTCAGGAGCATCTGGAGGTGGCTTGGCAGCAACAGCCATGTTCGGAGCAGTTGTCCTTGGGCTTCTCTCTCGAGCATTCGGCGCCATGCGTCGAACGTCTTCTGTCCCCACTGAGCGACTATCTGGGGCTCGGACCTCATCCACTTCCGCAGCTCCTTAAGGGCCTGCCCCCTGTCGCCCTCTCGCTCTTCTGGGTCTTCGCGGGCAGGAATGCGAGCTGCTATAGCATAGTCATCTTGAATATTGACGAAGCCGCCACGCCTGACGCGCTCGTAGAGCTCGAGATCGGCCACCAGGTTCGCCATCGAGGCGACACGAATCTGCACTCCAGGCTCCGCGTTCCTCGGTCGCAGCTGGTAGTTGCAGACAAGAAACTGGACCTGCCGATCGTCCTTCAATAGGAGCATTCGGCGGCCAATTGCTTCTGAGGGTTCGACTTTCTGCAACACATCAAGGTAATTCTTCGCCAGCGTATAGATGGCCGGCGGGTCGTTCTGGGTTACCGCGAAGTCCAACTGCACCGCAACTGGCACGGTGTACGCGCGCCTCCTGCCTGAAGCAGCCATCTGGACACTGAGCTCATGCTGGAGACGCAGCTTCTCCTCAGGAGTGATGGTGGCCTTGCCCTGGGGTTCGATGTGAAGTTGAAGCAGAATCTCGGTACGGCAGCGCTGGTGCCATACATGACGCTGGCCCTTCGCGGTGGCGAAGTACGCGTGTTGCTTGCGCATTATCCGATTACTCCAAGGCCGTAGTACCCTACGCGCGGAACTCGGCCCTCAACTGCTGGACTGCCTTCTTCTCCCACATGGGGTAGGCAGACGGATTCTTCCAGAACTCCTGCCATGCGCTGTTGAGCATGGCGTGCACCTTGCCCGACGCCGAGCCATCGGCGATGCGACACCCGATCGCCGTGGTGCCCTTGAGTGCGTGCTCAGCGGCCTGTTCGAGCAGGGACCTTGGGCACGCCTTCCGGTAGTTGGGATCCTGCTTTGACCCGGTCAAGGCCACAAGGGCGCTCCACTTATCTAGGACGCGACCTGCCTCCTGCTCCAGGTGGAGCAAGCCCAGACCATGTAGGATTGCCTCCATGCGGGCTTGGTCTGGCGGATGCTTGGCAATGATGTTAGGCCGCACTGCGTAGGGGTCCGCCTCTCGCGTCGCCGCCAAATGGAAATGAGCCCAGGCATATGCCGGGCCGAGCGTATAAAGTGCGAACAAGTCACAGAATGTTTCCGCCGCCCAGAATGTTCCCCACTGAAACTCAAAGAGATCCAGAACCTGGCGAAAGTAGTCCCTGGGGCCGGTGACCCGTGCGTTTTCCAGCCGTTCCTGTTCGTAATGCAGCGACACGGCAGACAAGAACGCTGCAAATTCATGCTGGAGGGCCTCGACCTTGGGATTGTCGGATACTGCGAGTAGCGGATGCGCAAGCTCATGATAGAGATCAGGCAGGTGCAACAGGGAATCCGACTCCGCTAATGGGACGACCAACAGCCCGAGTCGGGGGTAGATCATGAAGTAGTTCTGCGACAGAGCGCTGACGGCCGGCGGCTGCAGGGGATATCGGATCTCCTTGTGCACTTGGAAGACGAGCTTGCTGAGGAGCACGTCATCTACGTTCTGGCGGTTTAGGGCTGCGATGCCGGTCGCCTCCAATTGCGACAAGTCGTCCAGCGCTCTGCGGAATATCCTCAACCGCTCTTTGATTGACTGCGGGGACCTTATCTGCGGGTCTGACTTCAGGTAGTCCAGCGCCTGTATCGTCTGGTCAAGGTATTCCTCGCAAGTTCGCTGGAGCCCGCCCAATTCCGGCGCCGCGACCGGATGGGGGATCTTCCCCTTGAGCACCTTTGCCCTTTCCCGGGCTTGTGCAATCGCGGCGTCGAGATACGCGCCAATCATAAGCGCCCCCTCATGCGGGCTCCTGCGTCGGCGCATTCCCTGTCAATAGTCAGGGCAATCTGCTCCAGTTTACCGATGTCCGTCTGGCCGGGCTTGCCCGTCTCCAGCGACGCAAGAAGGCCGGGGACTATCCCCACACCCTCAGGCGTAGTCCTTGGCAGTTCACGTTTCAGTATCATCCAGACAATCCGCGCATGCGGGTTCTGTTGACTGTTCTGGCTCATCTCCCGAAGCATGGCTGCGATCTCGGCGCTTGCCAGTTTGACTGAGACGGGGTCATTGCCTCGAAGAACGGCGATGGCGCGGTCAAGCCGGTCAGCGTAAGACCGGAGCTGCTGATACAGGCTGGCGTTCAGCCCCATGTCACTCATCGTCCGCCTCCTGTCCGCCTGAATCCTCGCCGTATTCGAGGGCGTCCTCGTCGTATTCTCCCGCGTGTTCGCGCAATCTAATGTCCGCCAACTTCAGCGTCAGGGGATACCGCGTGCAATCCTCGGGGCGGGTCCACGTGAGGCAGGTCAGGGCGTAGATGTCCTCGAGAATCTCCTCGAACGGCATGGCCCCTTCGATGTACTTCACATGAAGCGGCAGCACACAGCCCCGTCTGGGGAATGCACGGCCAGTCGAGCAAAGATAGCCGTCCTGGCGAGACAGCGCCCACCACGAACCCACCTGCGGATTGTAGGTCCGGCCCGGGCCTGTGCCGTCCGGTTCGATGTCGAAGAGCCGCAAGGAGGCGGCGCAGTGTTTGGGGATTTCGACGAAACTCACGGCCGTGTCGCTGCTCAGCACGCCTTCCTTGTGGAGTGCGGCGCATGCTTCCTTGATTCCCTGGATCTCTTGGCCGCAGAACCTGCCATCCCTTTGCACAACGATGGTACTGGCGCTCCCAACGAGCACCTCCTGGCTCAGAATCTGGCTGACAATGGTCTTGACCTGCTGTCTGCTTAGCATCTCCTTCTGGTTGGATTCCCGACATTCGGCGCGTATATTACGCCCCGCCTTGTCGATGAAAACGAAGCACGCTGTGTGCTGCTTGACGTCTATCCCGATGGTAATGTCGGCATGTAGCGGTGTTGCCAGCACGAACGGCCAACGGTTGTTGGTAAGAAGTACCTTGGTCAGTGCCACGTTCCGCAGGTAGCCCTGGAGTTTTCCAGCCCGCTTCGGATCGCGGACGCGCGAGTAAGTCGTACCGGCTGCCGAATTTGGCAGCAACTCGTAGGATTCCTCCCCGACCTTATTGTGGACCACCGACACGTACATCTGGCGCTTGCGCATCTCCCGCATGACCATTGAAGCCAGCTGATCCTCATGGCCATTTCGCTGGCTGGCGTAGGGCAGCATCACGACCCCATATCCCGGCTGCCGCTGGGTGGAGTCGACCGCGGCCAATATGGCCTTGCCCAAGCCAGAGAACGACTTGGCGCTCAGGTCGTCGTAGGGTATGACGATTGGGTCGTATGGCATCTCGCTCGGGTATAACTGGTCAACGGTGGTCTTCAGATCACCAAGCAAGGCGGGGCCAAAACTTGCGGCGACGGACTCCGGCACAATGAAGTACTGCTGGTCCAGAGGTTTTGTGGCATACGTCCCAGCATCCTTCGCGAAGAGCGCCGACTGGCGCGTCCGACCAAGGTCGTCAAGCCCAATGTGCGCAGCGCCCCGTGTGCTCCGAACTGAGAGGACTTTGCCGTGGCCAAAAAGCAGATCGGGAGGAAGGAACCTTGTCTTTGTCACGGCGACCGGCGTTCGCTCGACGGTGAGCCGTGTGCCAAGGAAGTTTAGGCCGGCCAGATGCTGGGCGACAAACTCTGCGATGAGTGACCTGCGGACGTCCGGGCCAAGGATCGTCTCGCCGTGAAGGCTGCGGACGCGTGGGTCCTCTGTCTCGAACACCGGATAGCAGAGCTGGGCCACAGCGGCCTGGGTTTGGTTGCGGCCTGTCATGTAGAGCAGGGCAATGCCCTCGTCGTCCAGCCAGAGCGCCTCACCCGGCAGGGGTTGCCCGGAGTGCTTTCGGACGTAGTCGCGCAGGCAAAGACGCTCGCCTTGCGGCTCTTCGATGAAGTATTTCGTGACGCTAAGGCCACTGTGTTCTTGCAGCTTCACATCGTACCACTGGTTGCCGTAATGGTAGACGCAGTTTGTGCCCTTGAGCTTATGGAAGTCCGCTTTGCTCAGCCGGGCTGGCAGGGGTCTTTGAGAGACGTACCTGTGCTTGACATCAATACACAAGGCCGAGACATTGTTGTCCAGGAGCACAACTCGCACCGCGAAGCCGCGAAAAACGTCCACGCCGTTCTTCTGGAGGACTGGCCTCCGGCCGAAGAAGGGTCGGCCGGCGCCTGGCAGCCACAGATCTCGGTCGTCCCGCAATGCCCCATTGATGGCGAATTGCAGGAACCGCTGGCAGATGGGCGCTGTCTCATCGGTTGGGTGTTCGTAGTCCAGTTCGAGTACGTCACCGGTTCTGTGAAAATGAACAGAGCCCCCTCCTACGAGTTGGAACGGCGAAGTTGGTTCAGGCGAGTCGTCACGCAGGACGAGATGGGGTTCGCCGTTGTGAAGTACAACCAGGGCTGGGTTTCTCAGCTCATAACTCATGGCGCGGTTGAGTACCTGGACGTTCCGGTGGTAGTTTTCGCTATCGGGGGACAGCCCCTCTATGCGGTAGAGCTTGTACCGGCTCCTCATGCTGCCAAGGTTCGTGATGCGGAACACGTTTGAGTGGAGTTGGCTCATGGCTGGCCTCCCGAACACAGCTTTCTGAACTGGCACGTCTTGCAGGGCCCCGGGGAGACGGCCGTGTCAAATGCGTCTGCCCGAAGGACCTTTGCGGATGGCTGGCCTCCGCATGCAAGCATCATGTCCTGGAACGACCAGTAGATTAGGTCTGACACCTGGGCGATGTCTTCTTCGGTGACCGTGTGCTTGCGCACTGCCTGAGTCAGTAACTGGACTTCGGCAAGGCGCACGTCGCAGGGCGTCATGCCCGATGGGAGTGGCGGCCAATCCCTGTGTGGATTGCACCGGGTGAGGGCAATTCCATAGGTGGCAAGCTGCAGCCAGAAATCCCTTACCGGGTCCGTGTTCACCTTCCAGTCAACGATCAGCGGCGGCTCGTTGTCGTAGAAGCAGATGACGTCGGGAACGGCTATGACGCTTGCCCCGTCGTGGTTGAAGGACAGGTTCCTTTGCGTGACAACGCGGCGTGCTGCCCTCATCTGGTCAAGGAGAGGAGCATCCTCAAAGCAATTGCGGATCGACTGCTCAACGTCCTGCCATGCCTTCTCGAACGTGCCCTCCGGAAACGGCTGCCGGTACTCAACCTCCACGAAACCGCCAAAGGAACCAGTGGCTCCGCCGTTTGAGCGTGCGCTGGCCCCTTGCAGGCCGAGCAGCCGTTGCGCTTCGAACATGCGCCTGGCTTCGGCGAGGGCCGAGTCAACGGTGACCTGGTGGCCGGCGGCAATGGCAGGTATCACGCGGTCGCTAAGCACGGCATCGACAACCTTGCCCCGCCAGGCCCAAACGGTCGTGAGTTTGGACAGGCGACTTGCTTCGTGCCGCGTCGCGTCTTTGGCTATCGCGCAGGCCAGGATGTTGCGGTAGAACCACTGGCGCTGGCAACGCTTGAACGTCTTGTGCTGGGAGAAGGACCACTTCATGCTTTACCCCTCCCTCTCTGCGACCGAGACCTTATGAAGGTCAGGTACTCGAGCAAAGCGTCTTCCTCCTCCTGGGAAAGACGGCCAAACCGCTGGAACAGTCCAATGGGTGTGCGCGGACTCTTGGCCCCGGAGGGGGTTGGGTAGTCGGCCTTCTCCATCAGTGTGTCATAGGGCACGCCAAAGGTATCGGCAAGTTTGTGCAGCACTGCGGGGGAGGGTTGCTTGACCTTGCCGGATTCAATCTGGCTGAGGAAAGCGTTTGAGACCCCGGTCTTCTCCTCGACGGCCCTGAGCGTAAGGCCCGCTGCGTCCCGGATTGCCTTCAGGTACTTCCCGATGGTTGTCGTTTTTTCGTTCATGGTATGCTACTCCTACCAAGCCATGCTTGCTATGTCAAGCAAATTTATAAAGCTTTCGGTCCTCGTTCCCACCGGCGGCGGGTGAAGGTGCCACAGCTGGCCGGGTTCAGAAGCGCGCTATGACACCGCGGGGGTGCGGCCAGCGTGCGCAGGGTCCACCGCGCTTCCAGGACGTCTACGACCGCCTGATAGGACTGGAGCATCTGGCCGCCAAGTATCGCTCAACCGCCGCCGAGGCACCGGCCCCAAAAACACTGCGGCAGTACCAGCAATCGCCCGCAGGCGGGTCCTGCGAAACGGTCACCTTGCCTGTCTGGCCGTGGTACTCCAGGTGCCGCTGCGGTTCTCGCAACCCGGTGACGGCAACCATGAACTCAGTAACGCCCAGCGATGCGATCACGCCGTTGATGGACACAACGGACGGCCCCGTGCCGTCGAGCACGGACTTTTCCACACCGTAGATGGTTTCCCTATCCCGCCGGGCACCATCGTCTTCAAATTGCCGAGCGGCCTCGCGCGGGTCGATCATGCCCATACACATCAGGCAGCCGTTGCCGTCCTGGCAGACGCAGACGCGGCCGCCATAGCGGATGACACCACTATTGAGGTCGCGGTCGACATCGCTCGCTAAGTCAACCAGCCTCAATCGGTAGGCCAAGCACAACTCCGTGAGCACGAGCCGAACTGCATCGTCATCGAGGCATCCGAAAACCCATTGACACTGCCGGACGGCGGCAAACGCTTGTTCGGTCAAGAGCGAATAGGGCACTTTGACGATCGAAACTTTGGGATCAATGGTGCGGATCAATCGTTCGGCAATGTCCACCTTTGGCGTGCCGGGGATGGGGTCGTCCCAGCGTGAACCGATGTAGCGGTTACGATTCGTCGTGTCCAGTTCTTCGGGCTCGACAAGGGTGAAGCCTCCGACTCCCAGAAAGGCAAGTTGCTGGACAACGTGCGCCCCCAGGCCGCCGACCCCAACAACGGCAACACTCGTTCCCAGAAGCCGTTGTTGTCCCTCCTCGCCCAATAGCGCGATGTTGCGCGCAAAGCGTTCATCCATAGGTTTTCTTCCTTTCCCGGTTCCACCAGCGCCGTTTTGCTGGCTTGATGAGTCTGCCATCCACGTTGAGACCAGCGATACGTTCAGATGCCTGCGGGCTTGTCGTCCAGGCGAGTCCGTCGATTCCATCTGGCGCGATGACGACCGCGGCGTACGGGCGGCCCTTGAGTCGCCACCACACATGCGGAACGAACTCGGCCATGCCCGCCAGGTCGCTTGGCGAAAACCCAACGATGTTGCACGGGTGCGAGTGGAATTCGATAATCGATGTGCGAAGATCGTGTGCCCGCTTGATAATCCTGGCACGTGCTTCGTCCGCCAATTCGAGGTGGTAAGGAGAGCGATACTTGAAATTGTCCGGTGTCAGGAACATCCACTCCTGCGGCACAAAGTGGTAGCCCCATGTCTGCCGCACGTGTGCGAATGCGAAGGCGGCCTCCTCGTCATCTGAACCGGGCGGAAACAGGTGTCCCCGCAGTTTGCTATACTCGGAAGCAGTCATTTCTATGATGGGCGCTGACATTCAGGCGCCCTCCCTAAAGCGGTTGGCAAAACCCTCGGCCCAGTTCAGCAGGTTACTTCCAGCCGTTATCTGCTCCTTGGGCTGCCACTGGCCATCGTCAGGCTGCCACGAAAACATGGCCCAGCTACCCTCGAAGGGCAACACCTGACTTGCCGGCTCTGCGTAATTCTTGGGCTCCTTCTCCCCAAATCGAAGGCCAACCGGCACGAAGAAGGCATACGGCGGTGCCCCTGGGTAAGTCGGCGGGATCACGAAAGCCACATCCGTCTTGTCCCGGTTCCAGCCCGGAGGGAGGGGGTAGTCGGGCAACTTGATCCAATCGCCCTGCCTCTCGAGACGAGGAAGCCGCTGTCGCAGGAGTGCTACCTCCTGCTCGATTCTTTCGTTGCGAACCATATGCTAACCTCGCTTCCAGCGGATCTTCTTTGAGAACCCGTGCCCTGGCTTGAGCTGAACGACCTCGCCCGGCTGGAGTGTCCGCTCGTTGTTGTCCTGGTCGATTTCGATCACCCCGACGGATGGGTCCCACCCCCCAAGGCGGGCAATCTCCTCAGTCGTGATGGTTTCGGTGGGCCATGGGTGCTCCACTCCTTCGATGTTTACGAAGTACTTGGGCCCTTGACCGTGTTCATCACCTGTGCCACGTCCCTCTGTGTCTCGCGTATTCATCCCGTTTCTCCTTGCCTTTGCCGAGGCCGTCGTGTATATTATGACGAAGGCGTCTACGGCACACCCATAAAAGACGCGCCTGAGCGCCAGGCGCTACCGTCTAGAACTAGTATACGCTTTCGTCACAGGGAGGTCAAGAAGAAAATGCCGGAGAATTTTCCCGATCGGCTGCGCAAGACGCGCGAAGCAAAGGGCCTCAGCCAAACTGATCTGGCAGCGAAGGCCGGGATGGAGCCGTCGGCCATTTCGCACTTCGAGAACGGGCGCAGGGAGCCCTCGTTCGCCAACCTGCGGCGCCTCGCCGATGCCCTGGCCGTCACGATCGACTACTTGGCTGGTCGGGCAGATGAGCCGCGGGGCAGTGGCCCAGCGGCGGAGCAACTCTTCCGCGACTTTGAGCGTCTGTCGTCCGAGGACCAGGAGACCCTGACCGGCTTGGCCAAGATGTTGGCGAAGAAGAACGTTGAACGTCAGGGGAAAGGCGGTTCATGAGCACGAATCTTGCGATCCAAGAGGCTGAAGCCGAAGCGGCATCCGTTGTCCGCGCGTCGCACGTCACGCATCTGCCGGTCTGCGTGCTGGGCATTGCGATCGGCGAGGACATTGTGGTAGAGCCCAAGCAGTCCGATGAGCCCGGTGTTTCCGGCATCTTCATGAAGATGGGAGACGCCTTCGGAATCCAGTACGGCAGGCACATCAACAATGACGGATTCATTCGATTCACCGTGGCTCACGAGCTCGGTCACTATTTCCTTCCTGGCCACATCAAGAGCCTGTTCTCGAACGGGCAGTCGCAACACCTGTCGAAGAGCGGCTTCGTTTCCAATGACCCTCTTGAACGTCAAGCGGATTTCTTTGCGGCAGCCCTCCTGATGCCTGAGGGGCTCTTCACAAGTGCCATGCGCCGAGCGGGGGAGGGGTTTCAGGCCATCAAGGCTCTGGCCGGGACCTGTAGGACATCGATCACCGCCACGGCAATCAGGTACGCCCGGTTTGCCGAAGACCCTGTGGCCGTTATTGTGAGCAGCGGCAATAAGGTGGAATTCTGCGTTCTGTCCCAGGCTCTGCGGAACGCGAGAGGTGTGAAGCCGCTGACGAAGGGATGCTTGATACCGGCGCTCAGCACCACCGGCAAGTTCAACAGGCACGAGGCCAATGTCGCGGGGGGCAAGCAAGAAGGCGGCTGGTCATCGCTTGATGATTGGTTCGACGATGCCCCCCAAGTGGAGATGAAAGAGGATGTCGTGGGACTTGGGCGCTACGGGAGAACCCTTACCGTTCTTTTTACGGCAGAGGCGATTGGGGGTGACGAGGAGGACGAGAGCGAAGATGAGGAGTAGCGCTCGGCCGGCTTGCGTAGAGGTTACGCGCTGCCCACGAGGGGGGCGAGGAAGTCCACCACAAGCCCGCGTTTCAATTTCTCGTGGCAGAACTGGTTCTCGTAGTTCCGGAGGCAGCCCTGGCAGCTGGTCTCCGGGCCGCACGTACACTGCCGCACGCGCTCAGCGCCACCACCTCCCTGCACATGGCGGCGGTGATATCTCTCGACTCGCCTGCGGTGACCCCGGAAGGTTTCGGCTCAGCCCTGCGGGTTCAGTGGCAGAAGTGGCTGTCCGATCCTGCTCACGGCGTCTTGGTGTCAGACGTCTCGTTTTCGTCGAGCGTCTCCAAGCGATCCTGAAGGCGCGGGTGAACGTAACCCAGGGCGAGTTCGGGTTGAAGAAGCAATCCAAACAGCGACAGATAAGCGAACAACCGATCCACCAGTTTGTGCAGGCTGGATGTCGCTGCCCTCAATCGTTCTGTGTTGGCTCCTGCGCGATGTCTGTTGATCTGGAAAACGTTGCCGAGGGATACCTTGACCAGAGCTGTAGCGAGGGCGTTGCTGTCACCGACCAGCCTTGCCGCCACGGCATCAGCGCGCTTCTCGCGATACTCGGTGTCAAGCAGCAGGGCAAAGACGTTGCAGGGGAAAAGCGACAGAAAGGACAGCCAGCGGGTCCACCGCAGCGCGGTCGCATCGTGCTTGACGTGCGCCACTTCGTGGGCGAGAGCGCTGGCCAACTCGGGTTCGCTCAGGGTTCTGGCAGCTGCCCGGGTGACAAGGATAGTCGAACTTCCAGGGAACCAGGGCACGTGCGCCTCAATCCGCAGTCTGCCTCTGATTATGCGGATCATAGGTGGCCGAACCCCCAAAGTTGAGGCCAGTTTTGTTGCAGTGTTCTGGAGGGCGGCGTCGGTTGGTGCGAGAAGCATTCGCAGAAACACGAAGAGGCTGCGGAGGGCAAACAGAATCCAGCCGATCATGGTCAGTAGCGTTGGCGACAGGAGCAGCAGAAGAAACGCCAGACAATATGGGTTGAGTTGCACCTGCCCGTTGGCTGCCGCGTCCAGGTTGAGAACCATCCAGCCAATGGCCTGGGCCACCGTGAAGTTGAATGCGGAACATCCCCGGAGGAGGACGGACGTGGCCTCGAGGGTCACGGCCAGGTGGAGGACATTCCCCACAAGGGCAAAGATTAACGACAGGAGCATGCCGAGACGGGCACCCATGGGAAGTGAGTTTGCCGCTCCAACAGGAGGGGGTGATAGGCTTGGCCCTGGGCCAGATCGGGCCAATCCCCATTTTCGCAGCCAGTCCACAATCCCTTTGGCACCCCAGAGGAACAGCCAGGCACACAAGCAACAGAGGGCGGCGCGAGCAATCTGTATTCCCATGAGAATTGACGGCGCGGCGTCTTTGAAATCGGGTTTCGCCAGGACATTCCTGAGGATAGTTGCATCCGAAGCCAGGGGGTCGCCAGTCGTCTGACCTTCAGGAGCGGTGTCAAGCCGCAATTGAAGGGCGGCGCCGAAATCAGCCACGCCAAAACCATCGGGTTTCTGAATGAGGAAGAGAGCCGAGCCACAAATCATGAATATAGCAACCGCAAGGAGCGCGAAGTAGCACATGATGTAGCGGCTGCTCAGCCATTCGGACAGCAACAGGCGCCATGCCAGAAACGGCGACTCGCCGCCCGCCCTTTCAGCCCAACTCCGGCCTATCATCGAAAGCAGCCAGGGGATTGCCGGAATACTCAGGGGGGGACACACGCGAGTTACCCCGGCCAGGCAGAGGCCCATGGGAAACAGCATCAGGCCAATCTGGGCCGCGAAGGGGATCAGTTCTGGGTTGGGCGGCCGTTCCGTCTGCGGCGTGCGTGAAGCCAACCGTTCGGCAAAACGGCGTTCGAAATCAACAATTGAAAGGACAGTGTCATCGCATCGGAGTCGGTAGACAAGGAAGAGGCCGACAGCGCCCACGATGAGCGGCAGCAGGATACAGGGCACGGCATCCAGGCCGCCCACGAGCAGGAGAATGCCTATTGCGGCAAGGCCGAAGGCAGCCACAGAGAGGCCGAGATAAAGGGCGGTCGTTTGGCGTCTCGATGCGCGAACCTTCATCTCCACGACGCATTGGCCAGCCTCGTCCTCGCATACCCAGGAGCAACGGACGTTCTCTGAGTCGGAAGCTGTCGAAGCAACCGCCTCCACCTGCTCTTCCCGATGTTGGACAAGGATCTCACCGAGTCCTTCGTCGCGAGCGAAGGCACGAATCCATTCCAGCACTTCATTTGCGCTTGCGTGAAGGCGATAGGTGCCCATCGAACCTTGCCGACCTCCGCGCCGCAACCCCGCGGATTTCCGTGGTTGTGTTTAGGTCCGAACGTTATCAGAGGCCTATGCGTCTCGCGGTGCGCCAGGTACAAGATGCCGAGGCTCATCGTGCTTGCAGAAAACACTGCCGTAGCTGTGTGGCACACAAGTCGCCGCAAGGGCAGGCGAAGAGGCGTCACTGAGTATCACGGCGTATGGAGGCGGTCGCGCGGGCATCACCGCCTGCCCAACATCTCAAGACGTTGCCGCACCTCGCGCTTGCCCAGGAGGCGGACGGCTGCTAGACCAGGCAACTGCTTCCTCCTCGGCCGCGACTTGCCGGACTCCCAGGAGTAGATGGTCAGCGCTGCGACGCCCACGAGCCTGCCGAAGTCCTTTGCCGAAAGGCCGAGCCTAGCGCGCTGGGCCTTGACGCTCCGCGCGGAGAACCGCACCCCTTTGGCCTCTTGTGGTACCAATGGTGGGCTTGCGACCCGGCGCTGCTCCTGCTTCTCGAGGAAGGCGACGGTGCGCGCGAGGGCTGCCACCTGGCGCTTCAGGGCCGCGATGTCGCGCCGGTGCTGAGCCGTCAGGCGCCGTGTCTTCTGGGTCTGGCCCCTGATCTCGCGACGGGCTACGCGGCGGATCTTTTCGTTCAAGAGGCTGAGGAGGTTGGGCATTGTTTCACTCCTTCTGCGGGCAAGCGGCCCCCTTCTCCTTGGTGCAAGCGAGTGCCAATCATGCCAAGAAAGCCAGGGTGCGGCAAGCATCTTCTTGCGGTCGAGACCCCGCAGTCTTCAAGGGGATGCGTCTGCCGGGTGGGCCGTAGAAGGCCTGCTGCCGGGCTGCGGGCGGGAATGATGCAGCCTGTCGAGGGACGGGGAGCGCAGCGAGCGCGGCCCCCACATCGGCGGGCTCATGTCCTCAGACGGCCCAATCCGTCTCCTGGGTAGGCCAAAGGATATTGCGGTTGCAGGCGGACTCGGTAGTCTATTGATGGTTGTGTCTTTGTCTCCGCGCACGTCGCTGGCAAAGGACGCGGCAGGGCCCGACTATGCCTGACATTGTTTCCTGGCTTGTTATTGCCGTGGTGCTGGCTGCCGTGGCCGCATTGATGGTGCGGTTGTCTCTCTGGCCCAAGGTGGATGTGATTGAGACCCACGAGAGCGCTGTTGGTGGGGCGGCTGCGCTGCTCTGCATGGCAAGCTACATCGTCCTGATGGCCATGCTGGGCGTCTGCACGGCCCTGAAGACCTGGTCGGACGACGGACCTCTTGGCTTGTTGGTGTCGCTACCACTGGCTCTTGCCCTTCTATTCCCGCTGGCTAGTGCCGGTTACACTTTTCTGCGGCTTCCTACGCTGGCAAAGAAGGCCCTTGAAGCAGACGCGGAGGCTGATCCGGGACTGCGAGCGGATGCCCGGAGGGCGGCGGACTTGCTTGGCATTAGTGGTACTGTTGATGTGCGTCTGTCTGCAGGGAAGCGACAGTACCACGGCCCGACCACGCTCGGACGATGGGGGACGCCTCCAGTGGTGGTCCTTCCGGTCGACTTGGAGGAGGTAATCAGACTCGCTGCCAGCGGGAGGGCTGATGCCGCGAGAGCCTTGATGCGTTTCATACTTCTGCACGAATTGGCCCACATACGGAACGGAGACTACCAGATCCATTCCTGGGTCTCGGTTTTCTTACGGGCAATGAGATGGTGGCCGCTGGTTCTGCTCCCTGTGCTGTCGGGGTACTCGCTGTTCGCTAGAACCTGGGATGGGTTTGTGATTCTCGGTGGGGTTATGTGGCTATCCATCATCTTCGGTTCTTTGCTCTTGTTGAGCTGGAGGCCGCTCCAGCGTCACCGGGAGAAGCTTGCCGATGCACGGGCGGCAAGCTGCCTGCTGCCGTCAGAGATCCAGGTCCTAGTCTCGCCAGGCGAAGGTGGTCTCAGCCCCCTGGAGACCCTGGCGGCGTACACGGGGATCCGGCAGGGCTTAAGGCCGGAGACACCGGGGGATGGGGACAAGAGTGCGGCTCTCAGACGTCTCTGGGCCAGTGCTGTCTGCCTTCTCCAAGGGCTGCTCAAGCCTGAACCGCTACGGGCGTCCGCCGAATTCCTACGGCGTCTGGCCGACACGCACCCGTCGTCGGATGACCGGCGGGCTCTGTTGACTTCAGGGGAGTTGCTAGCCGAGTCCAGGCAACAGGTCTCCTACAGGACGACTGCCTTCGTCTTTGCCTCCGTCGGGATGGCATTCCTTACCCTGACGGGTGCGATCGTGATGCCATCGGCCTTCTTGGATCTGCCCACCTCGAAAGTGCCGCTCGCTGGCCTTCTGGTTATCGCCGTGTTCACCTGTGCGGCTTTCCTGTGCCTGCCCTTCCGCAACGTGACGACCCCCGCAGTGGCGTTGCGCGCGGGGACTCTCGCCTTGTTGGGGCGTTCGCTCATTGGGGGAGCATCTTCGGCCGGGGTGTTTCTTGCAGTATGTCTCCCGTTCATGGTGGTGAATGTGGCCCAGGGCCTTCAGTTCGTGGGATTGCTGGTCCTGTTGTCTCTGCTGCTCTCGGTCGGCACCTTCTTCATCTCAGTATTACTCGCGGCGTTGATGCGGTACGGTGTCTTACTCAGGGCCCTCCTGTCCAGCACGAACCTTCGGTGGCCTGTATTCGCTTTGGTAATGGCTCTTGTGCCAATGGTGGTTATAGCCGTGGCAGGCGGGCTATGGTGGGATGCAGTCGGCGGCCTTTGGCGCACGAATCCCATGCAGCTGGCAAGTGTGGTCATCGTCGCTTTGGGTGGGGCCACATGGTTCGGGGCTGTCATGGTGCCCCGCTGGCTCCGGTCTGCCTCAGACGTCGTGTTTGTTCCAGGCGAACTGCGAGGGGAGGTTGTGACGGCAGGGATCGCCATGGCAGGCGCTTTCGCAGCGCTTGCGTGGGTCTGTGTATCGCTGGCGCGGGGAGCCAACGCTTTGCTACTGTCTCACGCTCTTTCCAGCCCGTGGGTTGACGCCCTGGCTCTTGCCGTAGCCGGGCTGGTGTTACTGATGGTCGTGCGGTCTGCGCACCGCCCCTATGTGGCTATGTCATCATGGTCGGATATCGCTCGCCTGCTTGGGGCTGGTGGGCAAACGCTTTCCCCTGCAACTCAGGAATGGCTGGCCAGTCATGTGGCGTCGTGCCATGCTGAAGTGGGCGGCTATGGCTGGTGTCCAAATGCCAAGCCTGACCTGGATGCGACGCTCAATGCTCTGGCCGTGTTGGGTGCCGCCGGGAAAGGTTCCCCTGTTCCTGTTCTGGATACGCAGTGGGTACTTCGTCACCAGATACCCGCTGGGGGGTTTGCCCGGAGGGAAGCAGGAATTCCTTCCCTGGCCGCGACCCGGGCGGCACTGGGGTGTCTGGCTTGCCTGGGCTATGAGCTCCAAGAAGAGAAGCGCGTGGCGGCCGCCCGCTGGGTTGGGACGTTGCAGAAACGGGATGGCAGTTTCGAGGACGCTGCCGAAGGCGGCAGGCATGGGCTTGCAGTGGCCGCAGACGCTGTGGCTTGTCTTCGGCGGCTGTGTGGTCTGGGGTTTGTTGACACGGCAGCGGCACTTCAATCTGTCTCGATTGCCTGGATGAAGTCGGCCAGAACGGTGGACGAGACGTACCAGGCAGTGTATGCTTGCTCTGGCCTCGGCGGCCTGAGTGATGATATGGCCACGGCCGTGCGGCAGTGGTGCCTGACTATCGTGCCGTTGCTTGTTCGCCTTGATCCGAGAAGGTATGCTGGGCCGCTCTACAAGGCACTCTGAATATTGGAGCAGTTGCCACATATAAAGGGTGAATCACTGGGGCGGGTTGCGGCCCTGATTTGCGCCCGCGCTCAACAAGTGGCGCAGGTCACCCGATTGCACTGAACCGGCTTTGAGGGACTGGCATGGCAGGTCAGAACCCACTGCTTCGAGCGAAGCCTCTTGTGGCGCAGTTCATCGCGTGCCATTTTCCGGAGGAGGGGCGGTACTTTGAGATTCTCTGGGCAGCCCTGGGCGACCGGTTGGCGGCGATGGATATCCCCCAAGCGGGAACCGGAGGCCACAGACTCAATCTGGGCGGCCTCTCCTTCGCCGGCGAGGGAGCGGTTCCGGTGCAGAAGTCCCTGGAGGTGCTCCGCCTGCTCGCGGATGCCATTCCGGCGTTCGACAATGCCCGCTCAGAAAGGGACGTGGTCCGGAACTACATTGCCGAGAAAGCACAGCTACTCCGATCCGAGCGGACTGTTCTTGACGCTCTCGCCAACCTGCTTTTCGAGATGCTCGACTCGGGCCAGTCTTCGTCCGCCAGGGTTCGCATCGACTTCCTGCCCCAGTGTGTGACTACGCGGAATCCGGGTTCAGGGGAAACCACTCGGCATGGACACAGCAATCCGTGGAGGTTGCTGGAGTACCTTTGCTGTCGCATGGGCAAGGACGTGCTTTGGGTCTGCGGTTTCGAGATCTTCCCGGAGTGGCAGAAGAGCAAGGGCCGGCCGGGGCGACAGAGTTTCGCCGAACATCGCTCTCGCCTCAATGCTCTCCTGAGAGAGAATTCACCGGATCACTGGCCCCTTGCCGAGGTGAAGTTTGGAGAAGGTCCGTTCACGCAGATTGGGAACTGCCGTTTTGAGAGCAACATCTTCGACGCCAAGGTCGTGTCACGTGAAGCGATTGTTCTGTTCGAGAACAAGAAGTTGATGGATGCGGCAGACAAGGCTCAGGGGGCGCTTGACATCTGGGAAGCGCATCATGAGGCATTCCAGCTCTTCCTTGCGTGCCTGAACAACCTGGACTTGGGCAAACTGCCGGAGGGCATTCTGAGGAACGTGCTAAAGCGGGTGTGTTCCAGAGCAGCAATATTGCGGGGCGCGCTGGGTCTTGCCGAGCATCTGGACTATGATTCCCTTCGGGGAGCAGGTGGGCTTCTGGGCTCTTGGCATGCCGAGATGTCCCAGCTCGTACGGTCTGAGAAGCAGTTGGCGGAATGGCTGAGAGTCGGCATGGAGGCGCCAGCGGAGCACACGCCAGCGCACGAGCTCATTAACAGCATTGAGCGCCTGCGATTTGCAGCTGATGAGCAACAGAGGAATCGCTTGTGGCAATATATCACAGGAAGCGAGATATACCGGGCTGCCAAGAGAATCTCTACGACGACGCTGCACGAGCGGGAGGAATATGAGCGGCATAAGGGGAATCTTCCTCAGGACCAGGACGTTCTTTTCTATGAGCATATCGCGGCGGTAGGCGGAGTGGCGCTGGTCAACCCCGCCAAACTTGAGAGCTATCTTGCCAGTGTCTTGACGTACGAGGTTATCACACATTGGGGAGTCATCGACCATAATGTCAATGCTTCGGAACAACGTGCCCTCCGTGGCCTGTGGAAGGCGAGGAGGGATCTAGCCAGCGTGGAGGGCGTCCGGCCCACTGTTGAAGCTCTCGCTGCAGCTATGAAGCAGTCAGTGCCAAGAGTGCGGGCCTTGCTAGACCTGGAGCGCCTCTTCAACCTCGTCGACTATCCAGAAGAATAGCCACCAGAGTCGGCTTCATCGTACCGCGAGAAAGCGTAGACGGTTGCCGCCTCCATAAGTACCCTGGCTGCATGGTCGCTCAGCCGCACATCCTGGATGCGTTGCCCGGGGCGACGGCGGCAGTTGCGCGCCACCTCCGCGAACTCCGGATAGGCATCGCCAACTTCCTTCCCAATCATTTCCAACAAGTACTCATCCGGGTAGCTGTAGTAGTCATTCATGAGACCTCCAGAGGAATCGGCGGTAGCGTAGTTGGCAATGGACGTCCCCCCCTCGGTCCCCCGCCGGAAGCAGACACATTCGTGGTCCAGCAGGTCGGGTGATGTCAGGATGCGCTGGATCTCGATGTCGGTGAACGGCATCGCCAGCTTGCCGGCAGGTTGATACTGCTGCCCGTGGCTGCCATATCCGCTGCGGTGCGGCAAGGGCGGAACCTTAACCCATTTGCGGTATTCGGGCGCTAGGCCGAGTCCCGGGGGGCATACGCGCGACACAGTTATTTCCGGAGGCGTGCCGAAGCACCCCACCGCGGCCAGTTCCACTTGCGGCGGGGTCAACTGCCTGCCCACGACAGCAACCGCTGCCTCCAACATCTCCTCCAGCGGTGATGCCCTGTACGGCAGCTCCACCGGCGCGTAAACGACTCGTCTCCTGTCCATGTTGTAACTATTGAGTGGCACTCTATTTAAGCTTTTCGATTCTCCTCCGCAAGGTTGCCGCAACCTTGCCCCCTCTAGCAGGGCAGAGACGCAAGCCATGTACGCTCTGAGAAAAGGAGACGCCAATGCACGGTGTTTTGGAACAAGTGCCTGCCACTGTGGAGTTGGCCGAGGACCATGCGTCCCGCAAGGGAGGCGAACCCGCGAAGAAGGGTGCGGTCGGACACCCGCGAAAGACAGAGATCTTCTGGGACTGCGCTAACACCGATCGGGTCCTTGCGGACATGGGCCGGCTGGAGGTGCCGTACAGGGTCTTGCTGGACATGGCGTTCAGGAAGTTCGTGAATCGAGCCTGTAAAGCCCTGGCGTGTTCTGCACTTCCCCTTACGTCTGTGGCACATCCAGCGGACAGCGCCAACCGCTCCATCTTCGTCCAGGGAACAATCTGGGGATTCGTGGCCGACCCGATCAACTTCCACCCTGAGGACTTTATCTTCGTGAATGCCCGCCGGTGCCGCAATGACGCACTGCAGGCTGCTGGCATCGCCATGCAGCCAGTACGGGTCGACCATCATGGCTTCCACGTTCGCAGGGAACTCAGGGAGCTTAGCAGGAACGAAGGGGAACGGAAATGGCGCAAGCAGGACGCAGGCGTCGACGTTGCCCTGACTGCACGCCTGATGCGAAGGTGCCTCGCGGACGACCACCCCGATGCGGTGCTGCTCGTGTCCGGCGATTGCGACTTCGTGCCGGTCCTTCAGGAGATCATGGGAACCTGCCCCCAGATCACGGTCGGCGTGGCGTCCTTCAGGAGCCGACTCTCCAGCGTCTACTGGCCGGACAACAGGCTCGGTATTCGGTGGCATGTTAAGCCTATAGTCATGGACTACTTTCTCAGTGGACGGGCGGCAGTTTCAGCGTGAAGGGTGTAACTCATGGCGGACAACGGTATCGCATGCAACAACGATGTCCCGATGATGGCAGTCGCTAACCGAGCAGCCCGTTCCGAGCAAACCGCTGGACTGGAACTGGGTCGCCTGATCGTCACGCGGCCCCTGTTTGGCCAGTTGGAGGTCTACAAGAAAAAGGACAGCACGATTGGCGCATCGTTCGACGTTGCGAATAGCATTGACAGATACGGCGTCGCATGGGGTGTTCGCAAGAGATTCCTGGAACCTGGAACTTACGATGGCTGGGCCTACGTGGATTCACAGGGCACGATCGTCTTCAGGTTCCTGGGCGGGCAGGCCAAGATGGAGCCGGCCTGCCACTTTGCCATAGAGGCGTCCGACGGAAGGGTGGGGGTTCCCCCCTGGGTTTCGCGAGGGGTGTCTTTGACATCCGGCGCCTGGGTCGGCTTCCACTGGCGGTTCGGGAAAGACCGAGGAGAAGGCAAGACCCGTCGGGAGGCCACGCGAGTATTCCCGCTCGACGGCGCGCATGTATCGGTAATCGGCCGCCTAATTGCCGAAGGCCGTCTGATTTTCCCATGCCATGCCGATGTCCTCCAGATGTTTTTCAAGTCGCTTCCCGCCCTCGATGGCGCCTCCCGACAGGATTTGGGGATCCTGGATGCCGCGCTGATAAAGATGGGGACGGATTCTTCAGTGCCAACCGAATTCCAGATGCTGGCCAGAGTCGAGAGGACAAAACTATCCGCTAGGCTGGCTCCAGAGAACGATAGCGCCGTCCCGCAGGAATCCAATGATGCTACGGGAACACCTGGGGTTGCATCAAAGCCCACGCACGCGGCCGACGCCTCCGTGAAACCGACGGCCCCCGGTGATGTGGTTCAGGTGAAGCTGCAACTGGATTGAGAGGAACCCATGGAAACCCAACTGGAACTGAACGTGCGTGCGAAGAACCCCCTGATCTGGCTCCACAGCGTGGAGGAAGACAGGTCGGTGCCGCGCATCCAGGCGGTGGCTGAGAAACTTGGCTATGTGGTTTTCGAATGGGATTGCATCCACGGATTCGCGCAGCGGACGGAGGGGCAGTTCCGCCAGCCCGGAGACGGCCGGTGCACCAACGTCGACCAGGCGTTGGCCGCCGTCGGTGAGTACAAGCACCAGCGGACGCTTTTCATCTTCCGGGACTTCCACCCCCTGACGAGGCGGATGGACCAGGCGGTCGACTACGTGCTCCTGGCCCGGCGTGTGAAGGACCTCTACCGGACGCTCAGGCAGAACGGCAACGCGGTCGTTTTCCTGGCCTCCTCTCCGGCGACGCCGGCGGAACTGGAAGAGTGTCTGGCCCTCGTGGAGGCCGCGCTGCCCGACAAGGACGAACGCCTGGCGATCGTCACGGCCTGGATCGCGGCGAACGCCAGGGGCCTGCCCTGCGACCTCGACGAGGCAGGCATTCACCGTCTTACTTCCACGACCGCGGGCATGACCTCGCGGCAGATCCAGTCGGCGCTGGCGATGTCGGTGGTGAACCGCAAGGGCCTGACCGCACAGGCGGTGGACGACGTTCTGGCGGAGAAGGTGAAGGCGGTCAAGGCAAGCGAAGTGCTCGAATGCGTCCCTCTGAAGGAAACGCTGGACGACGTGGGCGGCCTGGCGGGTCTGAAAGAGTGGCTGCGGAAACGCGAGCTCTCCTTCGGCCCGGCGGCGGCCCGTTACGGCCTGCCGATGCCCAAGGGTATTCTGGTGCTCGGGCCTCCCGGCGTGGGCAAATCGCTCACCGCGAAAGCAGCGGCCAACGTCCTCCACATGGCCCTTCTTCGTCTCGATACGGGCAAGATCCAGGCGTCCCTGGTGGGCCAGAGTGAGGAGCGGATGCGCCGGGCGCTGGCCCTGGCCGAGGTTCAGGCACCGTGCGTCCTCTGGGTGGACGAAATCGAAAAGGCGTTCGCCGGGGTCAGGGGGCCGGCCGGGGACAGCGGGGTCACGCAGCGCGTGTTCGGGAGTTTCTTGACCTGGATGCAGGAGCGGGCCAAGCCGGTGTTCATTTTTGCGACCGCGAACAACATTGCGGATCTGCCTCCCGAATTCCTGCGGAAGGGGCGTTTCGACGAGCTGTTTTTCGTCGACCTGCCGACGCCGTCGGAACGCAAGCCCATTCTGGAGGTGCTGCTCCGCAAGTACGGCCAGAAGCCCGCGCGGCTGATCACCGACTCGCTCGTGAAGAGGCTCGACCGCTACACCGGCGCGGAGATCGAGTCCGTGATCGTCGAGGCGATGTACGAAGCGTTCTACGATAACCAGCGCCCGCTGACCGCACAGGATCTGGAGGCCGCGACCACGAGGATCCTGCCGCTCGCGGACCAGATGCGCGACGAGATCGAGGCGCTGCGGCGGTGGGGAAAGGCGAACGCGAGACCCGCATCGTGAACGAATTGACGAAAGGAGCCTGACCATGTCCGGACCCAAACGCGGCACCTGGCGTTTCGTGTATGACCCGACCCCGCAGCGGCTGGCGGACCTGGGCCAGTTTGCCATGCGACAGGACACGTGGCTGGAACGAAACGGTTCTTTCGTCGGGCGCTACCTGGGCAGCGAGGCGCTGGCGCGCGCCCGGGTCGCGCGCGACCTCGTTCACCAATACATCACGCTGGGCGATCCAGACGCCGGCTTCGATGCTTACGGCCAGGCCTGGGCCCTGTTCAACCAGCTCTACCGTGACGCCGCCGAGGTCCAGCGGCGCCGGCGAATTGGGGAACAGACAAGGGTCCAGCGGGCGGCAGAGGGTCTGGTGCAAGAGTGCCGAGAACTCTGGCAGGCGCCCGAGAACCAGGCGCTCGTTCAGCGGTGGGTGGACGTTCCCGGGCGATATCAGTTGGCGGAGACCCTGACATCTGTCGGATCGGGCACGGCGCGGGAGGTTCAGGAAAAGACCCGCGCTTGGCAGAACCGGTTTGCGCAGGCACTTCGGTTAGCAGGGCAACGGGCGGCGGAGAACGCGAGGGCGGTGAAAACCTGCGTGCCCGCGCTTCGTTCCGCAACGCAGGCGATGGAAGAAGTGAACGCGGACGTGCTGTCGCGTCCGGAACGCCGGCGGTTCGAGGACGCCAAAGCGCGGCTGCGAGACGAGGGCGAGGACGCGCTGACGAGAGAAGACCTGCAGGTCCTTCGGAACGCGGTCGCGGGAATGAAAGCCTTGGTTGCCGAGTACGAGCCGAAGATCAGGGCTGCGCAGCTGAAGAAGGCAACCGAGGTCTGGCGGTCGGCGCTCGCCAACTGCGGCTACGGAGTCACGCTCCGGACCGAGCCGGACGGGACGATGGTGATCGAGGCCACCAGCTTCCCGATGAAGGCCGTGAACGTCCGCGTGCGGCCGGATAGCGAGGAGGTGAACCTGGAGGTCAACGGGGCGCGCGACCATGCAGCCTGCGTCAAGGACGTCCAGTCGCTTCAGGCGGAACTGGGCCGTCAGGGCGTGGCGCTGAAGATGACCGACTGGGGCGGGGGCAAGCCGGGGGGCGTGATGCAGCAGCAGGACGCCAGAATCTTGGTGGGAGGTGCGAAGTGAACCAACCACGGCACCATGCGCTGTCACGGCCAAATGCCGTGAACGTCGCGTATGTGGTCGAGAGGTGTCATGTGCTCGGGCCGGGCGACCGGTTCGTGATATGGGTCCAGGGCTGCCCCCTTCGCTGCCCCGGCTGTCACAACCCGGATTTCCTGCCGTTCGTGGACGCCACGTGGATGACGATCGGCGAACTTGAAGGCCGCATTCTGGCCACGACGGGCATTGAAGGCGTGACGTTCGTCGGGGGCGAGCCGTTCGCGCAGGCGCGGGCCCTGGCCGCGCTCGCCCAACGGGTTCGGCGCGCGGGTCTGAGTGTGATGGTCTACTCCGGCTTCATGCTGGAAGAACTCCTGTCCGGGGTTGTGTCGGACGCGACGTGGCTTCTGTATTCGGCGGACCTCCTGCTTGACGGCCCGTACCGACAGAACCTGCCGACGCAGAAGGCCTGGCGCGGCTCCGATAACCAGCGGCTCATCGCTTTGACGAGCCGCTACAGCGGCCAGGTCGAGGAGTGGAACCAACCGAGGGGGCAGGATTTCGAAGTCCGCGTTCGCGCGGACGGCACGCTGGAGGTTCTGGGCATTCCGCCCACGAGTCTTGTCGCGCCGCCGAAGGCAGTGCCTGCGGCCGGCGTTTCTGGCGTCGACGGGTGCGGAAGGGAGGCGGGCCATGGATGAAAAGACGCGCGAGGAGCTCCTCGACCTGCTGAGCAAGTGCAACCCCCGCACCCGCAGGACGGTGATGCGCGTGGTCGAGGGGAAGGTCTCGCAGGACAACGCGGCGTTCATCCAGGAGCAGCTGAGTTTCGTCGAGCCCGACCTGACGGTTCGGACCGTGGATTTCATCAGCAGCCGGACCTGTGACTTCGGGCACCTGCAGGACCAGCAGACGCGGCTCGTTGCGGTGTGCCAGGCTTGCGGCCTGCACACCTGCTCGACGCCGGGGTGCGGTTTCACGTGCGTGCGCTGCGGGGTCGCGCTGTGCCGGCAGCACGCGCGCGTTTACGGGGAAGGCGAGGCCTACTGCGCGAAGTGCCACCCTGTGGTGCTTCTGCGCTGGCTCGTCCTGGGCAAACGAAGATAAGGAGGAACCTTCATGCTCTGGTTGCTGATCCTTGCGTCCGTGCTCGTGTTGTTGATCGCGCCGCTGCGGCGGGGGTTCTTCACGCACTGGCGTTTCACCATTCCGGCTGCCGGCGCGCTGGTCGGCGGGCTCGTGTTCGCGGGCTTTCTCGTGAGTTTCGGTGTGCCGGCCTGGGCGATGCTCATTCTTCCGCCGCCGCTCGCGCTGCACATCGGCGCTGCGTGCAAGGCGTGGTTTGATCAGAATCTCGGACCCCGAAACGAGCAGGGTGGCCAGGAACATGGCAGAAGAATGTGAGAGCTGCAAGCACAACGCACGCTGCCGCAAGTTGCGCGGGCCGAGCGATGGATGAGAGGAAGGAATCGCCGAAATGCTGAGCAAGGAAGACTACATCCTGGCGGAGCTGCTCGGCCGCAACTTGCCGGAAGTCCGTGCGCTTGTTGCCGCGGCCGCGAATCCAGACATGGCGCCCGCAGTCCATGAGATGCTGCGCAGCCTGGCGAGGCAGCGCGGCTGGAACCCCGACGACCCGCCGCGCTTTGCGCTGCCGCAGGGGATGTCAGAAAGCGATTTCATCGTCGGCACCGCCATGAGCGGCGATGTAGCGGGGGAGGATGTGGGGCTGTCTGAAGTCGACCTGCCGTCGCACATCGGCGTCTTCGGCCAGACGGCGGTCGGGAAAACCACGTTGGTCAAACTGATCCTGCTTGCGTTTACGGGAGAACGAACGTGACCCCGAAACCGAAACGCACCTTCTTGGTGCTGGACATTCACGGCGAATACCGCGACTTGCTGCCGCTCTACGCGCCCGAGGAACTGGTCTGGCTGACCGCGGACGAGTTGGGCCTGAATCCGTTTGAGGTGCCGACGGGCGAGGACGGCAAACCAGTGATGCCGCCCGACAAGTGGATCAACAACATCCGTGAACTGTTGCGGCTGGCCTGGTTGAACGAACCCAGCCTCAACCTGCTGTGCGAGGTCCTGCGCGACGAGTACCGCCGGCGCGGCGTCTTTGAGGGAAGCGGCGACTGGCCTTCCATCAGCGATGTGATCGAGGCGCTCCAGCGGCTCAGCCCGCCCCGGGGCTCTGACCGCGCGAAGGCGAAGGACAAATTGCTCGACCGCCTTGAGTCGCTGCGCGCGCTGCTGCCGGGCTTGGACGTGCAGAAGTCCCGCGACTTCAGAAAATTGATGGGCAGGTCCGTGATTCTCGACCTCGTTGAGGTGAAAGACATTGCGCTGCCCGTGTTGTTCGCTTTTCTCGTGACGCTCCTCCGTGAAGTCTTCCGCTCTGAGGGTGAGCGGGGCATCTCCCGCATGATGGTGATGGAGGAGGCGCACGAACTGCTGGGCGGCCAGACCGACCGACGGACCGCGGACCTGAAGGAGAGCGCGCCATCGGGCGTTTTGCGCGATCTGCGGAAGACAGGGACCAGCGGCGTGGTGGTGTCGCAACTGATCCAGGATGTGACTGCGTCGGTGCGCGGCAACCTCGGCACTGTGCTCTGCCTGCGCCAGGGCCACCGGCAAAGCGTCAGGGAAGCGGGGGCGGCGCTGAACCTGAAGCTCTGGCAGGAGGACGAGATTGCGAAATTGCCGAACCGCCACGCCATAGCGCGGTTCAGCCGGTACGGCGACCCGGTGTATCTGGCGGTGAGGGATGCTCGCGCCCTGGGGCTGGGGGTCTCGCCTGCCCCCGGCCGTGAGGAGGCAGCCGAAAGGAGCAGACCGATTTTAGAGGCGATACCCTTCGTGAAGAGGAGCGAGCCACCCACAGCGGCTGAGGCAGCGGCTGGGATGGGCGCAGGTGGCGCTGCGGCAGACGGAGAGATGTCTGCTGGCGCCACAGCGGCCGATGGTGGGCTGCACCCCAGGGAGATGAGGGTGTTCGCCCGCATCACGGAGCGGCCCTGGGAGCTGATCGAAGATCGGATGGACGCGCTCGGCCTGGACAGGGAAAGCGAGGGGGAGGCGCGGGCCCAACTGGAGGCACGCGGCCTGATAGCCTTCGCTGGCACCGTGGGCGCCAAGAACCGGCTCTTCGAACTGACGGCCCGTGGCCGCGCGTTTGCCGAGGAGCGGAATCTGGCGGTCGCGCGAGGCGGCAAGGGCAGCGTGGTGCACGAGGCGATAGTGGAGTACACGCAGCGGTCCCTGGGCATGCATTCTCCTGGCTTCCGCTTCCTTCGAGCGGGCGTATCCCCGACGACAGGTGGTGTGCAGCCCGACCTGCTGCTGCTGACGCCGGGGGGCGGTCGCATCCCCATCCAGGCCTGCTACCGGAACCACGCAGGCGATGAGGCAGGCGCGCTGATGAGGCTTCACGCTCTCGCGCAGCTGGGGCCCGGGGACGCTGGTCGGGTGGATTTTGTGATCGCCGTGGCGGCCAACAAGCGGCACAAGGCCGCGCTCGAGAGGGCCCTACAGGAGAAGAATGGCGGCAGGATGCCGGCCAGGCTCGTCCTGCTGGACTTTGACACGGTCACTGACCCTGAGTTCGATTGGGCCTCGGTTTTCGAGATCTCAATCTGAAAGGTCACGCGATGGATGGCGAACTGGCAGCAGGGTGGGGCAGAGGACGGGCGGTGGAGTGGGCCGCTCATGCCCGCGCGTGCCTCTCGGCGCGTTCTGACAGCGCCATCACCTCCCTGCACATGGCGGCGGCGATAGCTCTCGACTCGCCGCGCGTCGCGGGCGAGCCCTGCGGGGTTTCGGCTGGCGCCGAAATCGAGGCTAACTCCGCCGCCAAGGTGGGGGCGAGGTGATGTGGTATGTCAGAACTTGACACAGAGGCCCGCAGAACGGGCATCGCAGCAATCGTCGTGCTGCAAGTCAACCTGAAGACCCTCCAGTCTCGCCTGCACCAGTTTGCGGCGGAGCTGGCTGAGGTCCAAGGATACGTTGGGGAGGCCCAGCTCGAAGCAGCCGAGCTGCGGCAGCTCCTGGAGAAGAGGCAAGGAGGTGATGGCCATGGAGGTTGAGTTCTTCGACTCGCTCGAAGCGGCGGAGGCCCGCCTCCGCCAGGTAATGGAGGCGGCCGACGCCCGAGTGAAACCGTGGCAGGCGGCTGTGAAGGTCGGCGACTGCTTCATCGCCGACGGCGGCGAGGAGGACCTCGTGGTCTTCGGCGAGGTCCTCGAAGGCTACCAGGAGGCGCACCTGCGGCACTACCGCTTCTGCCGCTGCTTCTCGGTGGCCTGCCCGGAAGGCGAACTGGGCGACGTACACGTCTCGACCATCCTGGCGGTGGTCAGCCGCGCGTTTTTCGAGGCGATGCGGCAGGCGGGCTGGCAGATGGAGGCGGGGCAACGGCCCCGCTCCTCCTGCCGAATGGACGAAGGAGGCAGGTCGGCCGCAATCAAGGGATCGCCGCAACCCGCAGCCACCCGGCCGGCGCCTGCCCTGGTGCAGTGCGAGCCGCCGCGCCAAATCACCCGCGCGCGTGGCTCGACCCATAATTCTCGCTTGCGGTCTTCGACCGCCGGGGCGACCCCAGCGCGAAGCGAGATAAAAGGTCTTCGCCAACAGGCGGCTGAGGTGATTTGGCATGAACGGCTCAAACCATGCAGCGGGCAGGCAAGGCCCGGCGATGGCTCTGGGACTCTCGCCGCTAACGGCCGCCGAGGAGGCTCTGCTGGAGGCCGCCTTATCGGGCCTCGAGCAGCGGATGTGCCTGCTCTGCCGGCTGAGGCAAGAGACCACGGCCTCTTGCGAGCGGGACAAGAGGGTCATAGAGGTCCTTCAGCGTCGCCGCGTGAGGCCGCTTACCCTCAGCAGGCCCCCGTGCGTCGTCTGCAAGGACTGCTGCATCGCGGCCCTGGATGGCCACGGATGCCCCTGGTGGGACCTGTGCTGGCGGGACCAGGAGTCCCGTAGGGGAGGGTGCGAGGGGTCCCAGGGGGTCCCCTTGGGGGAAGGACGGCCTGGAGGCCGTGCGACATGCGACTTGCCGTTGGCGCGACATGCGACTTGAAGGAGGGACGGCGGCACGTGTGGGAACTGGCCGCCAGCCTGGTGAGGGGTGGAAGGACCCCATCGAGGGGGTCCTTGGAGAGGAGCCTGTGGGCGGCTCCTCGGGGGTAACACGCGGTGTGCGGTGTGTTTTTTCATTTGGTTCATTATGAGTTGGTGAGAAAACGGCCCTAATGAGAATGAAATAGGAGGAAACGGTCGTGGATGCGCCACTGGATCCCCTGGCGACTGGGCCGCCGGACGTTCCTGCAGATGACGCCGTGCAGCCGGCAGCGGCCAGCAACGCCTATCCTGACCCGCTTTGCCGCACCCTTGACCGGCTGGAAGCGTCGATCGAGCAACAACGTCTGCCTGCGTATGTGGATCCGCTTTCGACGCTGTTAGACCAGGTTGAGGCTTCGGTACTTCGGAACAGCCCCTCAGCCCCGCCGACCGAAGACAGGCGTTTTCTGTCAGCCCTGGACAGGCTTGAAAGAGAGACCGAGCAGCAGGTGGTTGGGGGACCGCGTGCCGGCTCCAAGGCTGCGCCAGAAGACACTCCTGCATCAGCGCAAGACGGCCTTGTCAGACGTTCGGGGGAGACGGCACGGCTTCGCTCCGAGCCGCCTCGTCCCTGGGACGTTGGCCCGAGGGACAGCCCATTCATGAGGCAACACCCCGAGCCAGGTTATCACACGATGGGAGGGGGGGCAGGCATTCGGGGCGATGGGCCCGAATTGAAGGGGTATTGCCACCTCCGGAAGGAATGGGTACGGGCAGACGACTGTGCCTCTTGCTCTGATTTCGAGAGAGAGGAAGAGCAATCTGGAGACCAGGAGGACCGTTGTCGGCACATGCACGCTGACTCGGAGGACGAGGAGAAGGGGGACACCGAGCCGAGCGATCAGAGTGACGAATAGGATCAAGTCGGCAAGGTCAGGAACGGGAACGATGCAGGTCGTTGACAACCACGACGGCGATTCGCGGTGGCTCACAATCCAGGAAGTGGCCCTGCGCCTGCACGTTTCTCGGGATACGGTGGAGCGATGGATCAACGCCGGAGACCTTCGTGCGGTCAACGTGGGCAGCCGACAGAGTAAGAAGTCATGCCGCTCTTCGTGGCGGGTTAGTTCCCAAAGCATGGAGGCATTCCTTGAGGTACGGGCGAACCGCCCATTCAAACCCCCGCCGAGAATCCGCCGGGTCCGCTCTCCCGGTATCATTGAGTTCATCAAGTAGCGGGAGTTGGCGGTCGCATGCGGAGTGCCCAGAGAGGCTGACTGGCAGATTTATGCTGGCAGAATTTGCTTGCAAAGAACGATCATCAGCATGACAATTCCAGAAAAGACGCGACATTTCAGAAAAGATTGCGTACTTTCGTGTGGGCGAGGCAATAGCAATGATGAGCAAACTTCGCAAAGTTCGAGAGCGCAATGGTTTGACTAAGACCGAACTGGCAGCGGCCTCGGGTATAAGTGTAAGAACCGTTGATCGAGCCGAATGCGGGGTGTCCATTACGATCGTTACATGGAACAAAATACTTAATGGCCTGAACTCGCGGGCAAGTGGCCACAAGTATTCCTTGAGGGAAATCAAGGATTGACTGGCGCGCATATAAATGCGAAATGTCAATCTTGTATGGAGGCAAACATGAACCTGCTCGACGAAGTTCAAGAAGAGCTTCGAGACCCGCGCCAAAGCAATTGCGTAAGCAGGGCCGGCGAAACGGGTCTTCGGAGCGAGTATTGGTATGTGATGCGTGGATTCCTTGGGCTGAAACAGGTTGAACGGGCCTATGACTGGCTTCGTTCAAGGGAAGCCGCGGACGCCCTGAATGTGCATCGCGGCGAGTGTGTATTGGTTTCAGGTGAAAGCATTGTGGGCTATGGTCATACTTGGCCGGAGGCCAAGCAGATGGCAAGAGCACAGGAAGTTGACATTCGGACGTGTGTCCGCGTATTCGAAGAAGAAACCCCGCGCACACTTTTCTGATTTTGGGCAGCGTCAATGGCGATGGCGACCATCGGTTACTGGTGGGACGTTCCTCCCTTAGAGATTTCTTGCGCTCAAGATACGAGTTTTCTCAGACGTTGCCGACTCATTGTGGAGATGGCACTTGCAACCGAGGGCGAAGGGCAGGTCTTTCCAAGAGCCCTTTTGGACACGGGCGCGCCCGTCTCCATTGTTAGCAAAAAGCTGAAAGAAGACGAACATGTGAAGGTGATACCCCTCGGCAACGCCCCGCTTGGCTTCTTAGGCCAGTCAGAAAAGCAGTATGACTTCGGTATAATCGAGTGCAGGTTCAGGTGTATAGATGGCCCGAAGCTGTGGACCGAACCGTTGCGGTTGCCATGCCATATAGTCGATGACAAAATACTTGAGGGTGTAGGAGAAGTGCTTCTTGGCTTATCCGGGTTTGCGATCTCAGAACGTCTTTATCTCCCGGGCAATAAAGAAGAGATGTTTGACTTTGGCGTACAGACCCTGGGCATAACGGCTGCTGGCGAAGGACCAGTGAAATATGAAGCTGCCGTGTATATCACGGGTGGGTTCAGCATAGAGTACGGGGATTGGAGATGGATGAAATAGCTGGTAGCGAGGCCAGGATGTGTGCGGTTGAGGACGTAGACTTGGAATTCTACTTTATTCAAGTAGAGCCGGGCCAAGAGGAAAAACTTGACGAAAAAATACTCGGTTACGAAACCAACCCACCTACGGTTAGGGGGGTATCAGGTTCTCGGATAACGCGCTATAAGGGTTTGGGTAAATATGACCTGCTTTGCATGTCAGAAGCGGGCCTGTTTCAGAAGGAGTGGCTTGAAGAATTCAGTATTGATTTTGAGCAGGTTCGCTGTTTTGCCTGGCAGGGCGCCAAGAGCAATAACCCTTTGGAGTTGGTGCGGCGTTGGGAGGACAAGTTTGATTGGATAGGTATATGCTTCACAAAACTAGACCCTGAGTACCTATGTAAGAGCGGAGGCTGGCCTGTCGTCGCCGAACACAGAGTGACCGAGAGTTTACGCAGGAACTTGCAGAGTGCGAACACCGAGAGCCTGGTTTTGGGTGGCTTTGGGTGGCACGAAGTGGTCATCTTAATTGGGGGAGATGATCTGGCCGAGATAGCGGAAACCGTTCTTCGGATACCTGAATACGCGCGCACTGCGAATGACAATTGGCCGGTAATCAAGACTTTTACGGTTTTTGGTCTCAGCTTCGACTACCTTCGGGTCCCGGAACTGAAAAGGGTTAAGGAAAGAACATGGGCAAGACTTAACAAGAAGGGTGCCGCGAATCTCTGTTTCGAAACCTTTATTACCTGTTCCAGTTTGCCTGCCACAAGTCTTGAACGTTTTCTGGAAAAGGATCGTGAAACCTTCTCCGTATTTGGCAAAGAGGATTTGGTTTCTCGAACAAGGCCCGACGGTGCGCTGGGAGATTTCTTTGAACATCTGGTTGAGATACGCAGGAGAACGGCTGACGAGAAATCTCTTGCTAACGTTTACTCGACTTCGACGGTTGTGGAACTGCAACACAAGAAGCCGTCGGGTCCCGACAATATCGTAGGGAATCAGGGGAATAGCGGTTTTCTAGGAACTGAAGTTGCATCTCTCCTCGATAAGGGAGTTGGTCTTGGGCCAGGACCAAGGGAAGGTGGTGGCACGGATGGAGAGAGGCCATGTGCGGCGGAGGTGCGGCGATCGAGAAAACAGCTTCATCTGGTGCTGCGATCGTCGCTCAGAAACAGAATGACCCGTGATGCCTACCTTGACATGATCTTTTTGCTCGCAGAGTTTAAGAGACGAGTCAGCATGGCAGGCGAACACTCTCTTAGCCAGAACAGCATCAAGAATCTCTTGGACTACATAAGCCTTGGCTATCAGGAGAGGTGTCTGGGAACTATGAACGCCCTGTGGAATGTAGGCAATCCTGCGCCACTTTTTTACAGAGGGGGTATGCAAAGGCTGTTGTGGGCTGCGGAATCGCTTCCGGTTTTCTTGTTGGGAGCGAGAGGTTGTCAGTGGGCGGGTTTCGTTGTGTTTGGCCTGACGACGGACTACCTGAGGAGCACTTTGGGCGTGCTGAGCCTGCCACACCGCGTGATGTTTAACCCGGAAGAATGGTGGGGCGTGTTTCACGAGGTTGGGCACGAGTACGCTTATCTGAAAGGACAGGACTTAACATCCCAGGGCGGTTGGCGAAAAATAATACAAGGAGTATATCAGCTGCCGAACGAGCCGTACCCGGGACAGGAACACGTAGAGACTGTCTACGCGCACCTGACATGGGAAGTTTTGTCAGACATATTCGACTTGGTGTTTGGATTCGGTGGTTGCTGGGAGTTGTATCAGCATACGGTGATCGAGTACCTACTGAATTTCTCCATTGTAGAAGATCTGCCTCACAGCGTTGATGCGGGCTACTCGCTTGGTGTAGGGTCAAAACTGCGGGACAAGATTGAATCCTATGTGGTCCGGCTCATAGCCACAAAGTGTTACAGCATGGGATGGGAATCGTCGGAAGATGTGAGAATTGCCGACCTTGTGCAAGAGGTAAAACCACTGTTTGAAAGAATATTAGCGGGGATTGCTCTAAATGCGACAGAATCTGACGAGAGCCGGAAGGAGCAAGTTGATAAGATTCTCGATCCGAAGAATCTGAAAGCATGTTGTGAAAGAGGTGGGTTATGGCGACTGATGTTTTCCGAGCCAGGGAAGGCACTGATAAAGAACTTTTTTGAGCGTGGGGAGCATGCAAACTGCGAAGCGGACAAGGAGTTCGAACCTTTGAAAAGCGGGTGTGTTCTTCCATCGCTTACGAAACCAGCCGCTTTAGTCACATACCTGTTGAAACTTCGCCGTCAGACAGGAGGGGCACTGGCTACCAACGTGAGGATAGCTGCAATACTGAGCCTTTGGAACGCATATGCGGCAGGATTGCCAATGAAAGTAAATGATCTCGCCAAGTCGTATGCTGTGGACGAAAAGGTGGACTGAAATGCGGACACCCTATCACTTCGCGGGAGAGCCATAGTGATCACCTTCCGGCAACCGAACCTGGTTGTCCACAAGGTCATTGCACAGTAGCCCCGCTCCCTTCGGTAGTGTCATGACGTTCGAAGACCTTACCGCGAACGTGTTCCGCCACAGCCCGAAGCCGGTCCAAGGAGATCTCCTCCACATAGATGCCGGACATGCCGGGGATCGTGTGCCCCATGATCCGATGGATGGCGTGCTGGTCCCGAACCTCGTCCGCCCAGGTGCGGAAGGTGTGCCGGAGAGCGTAGAAGCCGATGCCTTTGCGCCTGAGGTCGAGTTTCTTGAGGAGTTTGTCGAACTCCTGGTTGACGCCGTCTACAGGAACGATTTTCTTGATGCCATTGTCGGCTCTCCGATGGATGTTATCGCGGACCCAGGGACGACCGAACGTGGTGACGAACACCAGATCTCTGGCTTCCTCGTCCACCGGCTGGGGTCTCCTGGCGATGGACTTGCGCAGGGCGTCCAGTGTTTCTGGCCACAGAGGAACGACGCGCTCGATACCGGTCTTGGGACGATTGAACTCAATGACGGCCCGTTCGAAGTCTATTGTCTTGATGGGTAGTTTGGCGCAGTCGGCGTTGCCGAAGCCGCCGTTGATTCCGAGTAGAATCATGGCTCGCAGAGGAACGTCTGCGGCTTTGAGCATGGCTCGGATGGCACTGGCGTCGAACAGACGTTTGCCGTTCGCCAGGTCAGCGAAGTTGCGACTCTTGCGCCTGAGTTTTGCGGAGGGTCTCTCGAACGCCTTGCCGAACTTGAAGGGTTTTTCCAGGATGTCCATTTCGTAAGCGTACTTGAACAGGCTCCTGATGATGGTGATGGTCCTGGTGAGGGCGTATACGCCGAGGCCCCGGCCCCTCGCGGGCACGCCGGAGCGTATCAGTTTCTGGCGGTACTGTTGGAAGTCGCCCGGAGACAAATCGTGAACGGCATGGTTGTGGCCGACGAATCGAGCGAAGCTCTCAACCGCGTTGCGGTAATCTTCGAACGAGCGGGCGGTGATCTCGCCTGCTTCAAGTCTCTGCACCTGGAACGTCAGGTAGTGATTGCACACGTCCTTGACGGTGCAACCGTCGGCCGATACAGTCTGGTTGGGCGTTCGGCCTGCATGAAGGTCGGCGGCAACCTCTAGGTAACGCTGAAGCGCGGCCTCGGGGTCTGACCAGACACCGAAGAAGTGAACCCTGCCGCGGATTTTCTTGCACCACTGGCCGTTGTTGTGCGCTGTCAGCGGAAAAGAGGAGTACGGTTTTGCTGGTTTTCGCCGCCGTCTGGGTCTTGATCGAGGTGCGACCATGGTGATCCCCTTTACTGTCGCCAACGAGTTGTCGTTTGCCAGGGGTAGTATAACCCAGGCTGCGGTTGTCGTCAAGGTTGTCGTCACAAAATCCGCCGGAAGGACGAGAATCGTAAGTCATTGTAAATACAGCAGGTTGCGCCCGTAGCTCAATGGATAGAGTCGCGGACTTCGAATCCGAAGGTTGCCAGTTCGAGTCTGGCCGGGCGCACCAACGTAACTCGCTGTAAGAACGGCACTTATGAATCCTCCGATTCCGGCCTTGGCCCTGACAAAGGCCGAAAGTGGGTCAGAAGTGGGTCAGTCGGGTCCGCTTTCAGGATTTCCGACTGCACCCGCCGCAGTTTTGATCCACCCTTTACACGCCGCCAATCACGGCCGAGGGAAGGGGCCGTGGTTGAAGGCGGGCGCAAGAAGCGGCGAAGGAGGGGGATTGGCGATGAGCCTGGCAACTCCTGAAAGCGCGAGAGAGGCTGCAGGCGGCGCTTCACGCCAAAGGGCGTGATGCCTTCTCCAAGAGCCGGATGCGGGAAATCCGCACGTCCGGTTCGATGAGCGATCTTCTGGAAACGGAAGCACGGTCGGGCCAGTGAGGCACCGCCAACCGAAAGGGACGGCCAATGGATATGCCTGACCTACCCCATCGCGCCAGACCTCGACTCTACCGCCGAGGGCTTAATTGTACCACTTACGCTGAAGACGTACAGTCCGCTTTGAGGTGAGTGACCCCTTGCACACGGTCGCCGAGGCCCTGACTGTGCCTCTCTATCCGGTCAATGCCGCGCCCGTGATCGAGGCCGTCAGGGCCGATCCCGATCGCCTGACCTGCCGGCAAGCGAAACGCGGCTGTTGGCCGCCACGGGCGACCCGGACGGCGATGGGATGACCCGCTGATGGCGCACCAGGAAGTGCCCGTCCGCGGCCGCGCCGGTCTTTGCCAGGCAGGGCGGGCGCGACACGCTCGTCCGCGGGTTGAGGCGTAACCTCGGCGCAATGGAACTCGTCGTAGACCATTCATTTCACCTCGAAGGTCGTCGGCTTCGGCTGAACGGCAAAGCCGCAGGGGTCGAAAGCCACCGTGGCGGTAAACGTGCCCTTCATGCCGGCCGGGACGCGCCATTCGCCGGTGTTGTTATCCTCTCGAATTTTGCAGGTGGCGACCTTGCGGCCCGCGGCATCGCGAATGGTGACGACCGCGGGCGGCGCCCACTGCTGCTGCGCCGACCTCACATCCACCCACCGCCGCCCCGTCACATCGGTCGTATGGAACAACAGTCGCACCGTGTCGCCCTCCTG